>ERZ857775.66-NODE-66-length-136289-cov-11.837089_pt1 | contig 136289 bp, 102 predicted proteins | sample MGYA00519698_ERZ857775 | MGnify/ENA primary metagenome ERZ857775 (study PRJEB31778, sample SAMEA3449363) | human gut metagenome | biome: human gut; feature: human-associated habitat; material: faeces | place: United Kingdom | collected 2010/2012 ...
AATTCACGTGTGAATTTGGGAGAAACAGTACAGTGTACTGTTTCGTAGCAAGTGGGAATAACGTACAGCTCCACTCGCAAAATACGAAATTTATCTCACTTTCTCGAAGTCTTACATTGCTTATTTTTAATTTAGGTGGGAATTAATTTCATTTTCTATTTTTTTAAGCTTTTTCATTGAAGTAAGTCCAATATCAACTGTAACAACCCCGCCGTTTTTAAGAGTAATTATAACCTGCGACTGCCTGTCATTAAAATTCTTTTTAAGGCTTGCCTTTGTGTCTTTATGGATTTTAATATTTTCAACATCATCATAATTAAACACATTGTTTTCATCATGAGCGGTAAATTCAAACGTTTCATCTCCAAAAACAATTCCTTGACTTACAACATATTTGCTCACAAGCACGGCAACGACTATTGCAAAAAGGTCAATAATCGCAAAAAGAACAGAGTAAACGCTCACATTTTGGATAAGCTTTTTAACAGCGAAAACGGCATAAGCTACAGTGGCTGCGTCAAGTGCCAAAACCACCAAAAGCGTAACGGGTGAAATTATGCGATATAATTTATTTTTCATTTGAATTTTTTCTCCTTATAATCATCCAGCAGTTTGATATCCCTTGCCTGAAACACCCTGCCGCTCAAATAGGACAGCAAATTATCGTCATCAAATGCAAATTTAAGCTTATAGCTGTAAAGCGCCTGACGGTATCTGCCCTCTTCCCTGCCGTATTTACCGTCGCCGTAAAGAGGATGACCGATATGCGCAAGATGCGCCCTGATTTGGTGAGTTCTTCCTGTTAAAAGTTCAATTTCAAGAAGAGATGCATCGTCATAATAATCAAGCACCTTATATTTGGTAATGATTTTTTTAGAGCCTTCAACCTGATTATCTGTTACTTTGACAAGATTTTTCCTCTCGTCTTTAGTAAGAAATGCAGTCAACGTTTCCTCACTTTTCGGCATTTTACCGTAAACCACGGTTAAGTAATACTTTTCAATCTCTCTTGATTTAATCTTTGCATTGAGAATTTTAAGTGCTTCAAGATTTTTAGCACCGATCACAAGACCGCCTGTGTTTCTGTCAATCCTGTTAGCAAGTGACGGAGTAAAGCTTGACGTTTCAGGCGACCATTCACCTTTTTTGTAAAGATATTTTTTCAGCCTTGCAACAAGGTTATCAATATATTCCTTACCGTCCGGATGACACAAAATGCCAACCTTTTTGTTGATTATGATAACATTTTCATCTTCATAAACAATATCAAGTTCATCTGACGCTTTCATAAAATCGAGATGCTTGACCTTTAACTTCAGCACGTCGTCCTTAAGATAAAGTTCAAGTAAATCGCCCTCATTAAGCTTTTGGTCATTTGTGCAACGCTTTTTATTAACTTTAATATTCTTTTTTCTTATTTCCTTATACATAAGCGACTTGGGAACGGACTCAAAGGTCTTTTCAATAAACCTGTCAACTCTTGTTCCTGCGTCACGCTTGGATATAACAAAACTTTTCATTAAAATCAGTTATTCTCTCTTCTTTTCTTTTCCTCTTCAAGCTCCTGCTTTTCTTTATAAAACATATTAGCCTTAACATAAATTTGGATAAAATCCTTCATAATTTCTGCAAGCTCACCCTTTTGGTAATTTGCAAGAATAATTCTTTCATCATCATCAATAACAAGCGGGCCTCTTTCAAAATCGTTAAAAGTAGGCATAAGAGAATATGTATCATTAGTCTTAACAATCGAAATAAGTGTATAATCGGCAGTTGCGTTTACAAAGCCTGTTTTTTTAGTGTACTTTTCAATAGTTGAAAGCGGAGAAGAATCGTTGTGTTTTTTGGTATAGCAATAAGAAATAACCTCTTCAACAAAGCTTTCAATTTGGCTGTCGGAATAAGGTGCTTTAAGAAGAACGACCTTATCAATATCCGCAATCCCGTATTTATCGCTTTCACCGCAAGGAATACCAATCATATTTTCGTTTTCATCAATATATATGCTGATTGTAGAAAAATCTCTTTTTGTATCGCTCATATTTACACCTCTGTGAAAATTAGTGATGATATTATACAATAATTTAAATAAAATTACAACTTTATTTGAAAAAGACGTTTTATAATGATATAATCAAAGAAAAAAGCTTAGGAGTGTTAGCTTGAAAAAAGTTTTAATTACGGGCGGTGCAACGGGTATCGGCAAATCGACGGCTATGCTTTTTGCACAAAAGGGATATGATGTTTTTGTGACATATAACCAAACCGAGCCGGATTTTGACGGCGTTACAAAAATCAAATGCAACTTAGAAAATGAAGAAGATATATTAAATCTGTTTAAAACAGTTGGAAATATCAACATTCTTGTAAACAATGCGGGAATAAGCCTTATTAAGCAAATTAACGACACCACGGCAGAGGAATACGACAAAATAATGAGCGTTAATGCAAGGTCATATTTTCTTTGCTCAAGAGAAGCAATCAAGCTTATGCTCAAAAATCACGAGGGCGCAATAGTCAACGTTTCATCAATGTGGGGGCAAACGGGTGCTTCGTGCGAGATTGCATATTCAATGAGCAAGGCGGCAGTTATCGGTTTAACACGTTCGCTTGCAGAGGAACTTGCACCAAGCGGCATAACGGTAAACTGCGTATGCCCCGGAATAATTGACACAAGAATGAACAATATGTTTGACAAAAATGAGCTTGAAGAGGAAGTGCCTTTAGGCAGGCTGGGAACAAGTGAGGAAGTTGCAGACGCAATCTTTTATCTCACGCAAAACAAATATATCACCGCCCAAATTCTCGGTGTAAACGGCGGAATAATATAATATGTAAAAGAAAAGATGAGTCGATTAATTTTCAACTCATCTTTTTTCTTAAGTTATCGTAAGGTTTGTTGTTTAATATAAAAAATTATGATATTATAAACTAAATTATATATACAAACAAAAAAGAGGCGGAAAAAGGTTATGGCAGAGAAGATATTTTTACTTGAAGATGATGCTTATCTTCGTGACGGGCTTTTAGAAATGCTGCAGGGCAGAGATTACGAAGTTGAAAGTGCCGAAAGTATCAAAAAGGCAGAGATAATCATTAAAGAAAAACGCTTTTCCCTGCTTATTTTTGACGTTATGCTTTCCGATGGCTCTTCATTTGATTTGTGCGAAAGGCTTAGAGCGCAGGGAGTGACCACGCCTATTTTGTTTTTAACCGCCTGCGATGAGGAATACCAAATAGTAAGAGGGCTTGATGCCGGTGGTGACGATTATGTTACAAAGCCGTTTAAGCTTTTAGAGCTTCTTTCAAGAATACGTGCGCTTATCAGAAGAAATGCTTTTCAAAATTTTGTAAGCAGTGATTTGGTAATTGACACAAATAATATGACGGTTAAAAAGAACAATCAAAATATATTTGTCACGAAAACGGAATTTCAAATTCTTTCGATGCTTATAAGAAACAACGGTGCAATAGTCACAAGGTCAAGCCTTTTGCAAAGCATTTGGGACGACAGCGGAAATTTTATTGACGACAACACATTATCTGTTCACGTAAGCAGACTAAGAGAGAAAATCGGTGCAGATAAAATTGCGACCGTAAGAGGAATAGGATATCGTTGGGAGGAAAATATATGAAAATTATTATCCTTTCAATTTTATGCGGTATATTGCTTTTGATATCCTTTATCCTCTTAATCCAAAATTACAAGCTAAAAAAGGACGCAAGGGCCTTGACAGAGAGTATTGATGAATTTACAAATCAGGGAAAAACAATGCAAATAAGCCTTTGGGATAACGATTTTGCACGGCTTCAAAATGCCGTGGGTGACCTTGAGGAATTAGTCAATCTTGAAAAAGGCAAGCTGTATAACGAAAACAAGAAAAACGTTCAATTCATATCAGACATATCGCACCAACTTAAAACTCCGATTGCGGCGCTCAGGCTTTACTGCGAAATGGACCTTGCAAGCGGTGAAAACGCACACGCACAAAAGGAACTTGAACTAATCGACAAAACAGAGCAACTGATATATAAGCTTTTGAAGCTTGAAAAGGTCAAGCTTGACACATATTATATGAATTTTGAACAAAACGACCTTAACGAAATTTGCCAAAAGCTCATTTTAGATTTCAAGCCGCTTTTTAAGGAGAAAAATTTTGAGTTAAACGGTACCGGCAAAATCAGGTGCGACAGAGAATGGCTTTACGAGGCACTTTCAAACATAATAAAAAACGCCTGCGAACACACAGACGATAAAGGAAATATTAAAATCACAATAACAAACAGCGAACGCTCGGCAACAATAGAGATTGAAGATGACGGCGGCGGAATGAAAGAGGAGGAAATACCTAATCTTTTCACCCGCTTTTACAAGGCTGAAAACTCTGCAAAAAGCAATACGGGCATAGGGCTTGCAATAAGCAAAGCAATTATTGAGCGCCACCACGCTCTTATCACGGCGCAAAACAAAAACGACGGCTTATGCATTACAATATGCCTGCCTAAAATCGACGGCTACGAGGCGCTGTAAATAAGAAATCAAAATACCGCCCTTTTGAATAAATCGGGCGGATTTTTTATCATTATTTCAAAACATTACGAAATCTTAAGATTAAAGTAAGTTTAATTAAAGATTGGTGCTGTATTATTAAGATAAAGAAAAAGATTAACATTGAAAGGAAAAGCAAAATGAAAATAATCGAATGTAAAGACCTCACAAAGGAATATATTAGCTCAGACAGCACCGTTAAGGCGGTTGACAACGTGAGCATATCGTTTGAGCAGGGAGAATTTTGCGCCGTGACAGGTCCGTCCGGTTCGGGAAAGTCTACGCTTTTGCACATTCTCTCTTCCCTTGAAAATGCAACAAGCGGATATGTAATTTACGGTGAAAAAAGACTCAGCGACTACAGTGACAATCAGCTTTCGATTTTGAGGAGAAGAAGATTTGGCTTTGTATTCCAAGCTTATAATCTTGTAAACGAGCTGACGGGATACGAAAACATAATTTTGCCCATTATGCTTGATAAGAAAAAAGTTGACGAAAAATATATTGATAAAATCATTTCTATGCTCGGAATTGAGGACAGGCTTTCACATTTGCCGTCTGCGCTTTCGGGCGGCCAGCAGCAGAGAATTGCAATAGCAAGAGCACTTGCAAACAAGCCGTCAATCCTTTTTGCAGACGAGCCTACGGGTAATCTTGACAAAAAGAGCGGTCAAGAAGTTCTCTCACTTTTAAAATATTGTGCAAAGGAATTTGGAATTACACTCATACTTGTAACCCACGATTTGCACGTTGCCGAGCAGGCAGACAGAATACTCACCATTGAGGACGGCAAAATAGTTGCCGACACGAAGGCGGTGGCTGAAAATTGAAAAAGAAATTGACAGTTAATACCCTTGCGCTCGGAAATATAAAAAATAGAAAAAAACAATATACAATAATGATTATCGGTATTATCCTTGCAATGGTATTTTCAAGCAGTATTGTATTTTTATATTCGGCGGCGCAGGAAACAAGCAATGCAAATTACTACAAAAGTCACGGATATGAAACTATGATTATATCCGCCGCAGGGATTGACGAAAGTGATTTTAAAGCTTTGCAAGACAACAAAACCGTTGAAAGCTTCGGCACAGCGCACACCTTAGGCTATGCATATAACAAAAACGACAGTAAAACGCTCGGCTCAAACATTGCATACTTTGACGAAAGCGGCAAAGCACTTGCAAATCCCATCCTTCTTGACGGCAAATATCCGCAAAATAAGGGCGAGGTTGCGATTGAAAAGACAGCGCTTTCAAAATTAGGATATAAAAAAGCAAAAATCGGCGATACAATCACATTTCAGCTTGATATTCAAAATGACTGCTCAAATTATTACAAAACAGTGGAAAAGAAATACAAGCTTGTCGGAATTTTGCAGGATAAAAAATCGATTATAGGCTATGTATATTCCGAGCCTGACCAATATGACACACTTATTCCTGCAATTCTTGTATCAAACAAGGAAAAAATCGATGCAGGCGGTAAAGAAATGCTTGCATTTTATATAAAATGTAAGAATAAAAATTTTGATGAAATCCGTAAATCGGTTTCGCAAAAAGCCACTTCCGAAATAAACGATAATTATGTATCATCAAACAACTCGGCAAGCTTTGACGATTTAACGTCGGGAGGCGACCTCGCCGTTTTGCTTCTCATTGTGCTTATTTTAGCCTCCTGCGTTGCCATTGTAAATTCGTTTAACAACAATCTTAAGGACAGACGAAAGCAAATAGGTATGCTCAGGGCTATAGGCACAACGAAAAGGCAGATTATAAATATTTTCGGACGTGAGGCATTTATAATTTCGCTCATCTGTGTTCCGATTAGCTTGGCAATTTCTTATTTCACGGTAAGCCTTTTATTAAAGCTTGCGATAAAAGACGCCGTTATGTCAAAAAGCCTTATTGTGCTGCCGGTTGCGGCAGTAATCAACGAAGCCGTAGTTATGCTTGCGGCATTAATTCCGCTTATTTCAGCCTCCAAAACCTCGCCTATGCAGGCAATAAGAAATGTTGAAACGGCAAGAAAATTTAATAAAAAGAAAATTAAAACAAAGAAAGAATATAATCCCGAAAAGCTGATTGCAAAAAGAAACTTAGGCTTTTACAAAGGAAGCAAGATTACGGTTTGCATTATTCTTACAGCAACAATTTTGCTTTCCAATTACGGCTGGGCTTCTGTAATAAGTTCAAATGATTCGCATTTAAACAGCGTAAGCTATGACTATGAGCTTCTTACTACGTATGAAAGCGGAGAACAGGGAATCAATGAGGCTGAAAGGCAGGATATTGAGGCTTTGCCTTATATCGGCGAAACCGAGGGCAGAAAAACCGCAAACGCTTATCTTTATTTTGACAAGATAACGGACTTTTTCAGGGCTATAAATTACGACGTATTTATGAATCACGAGGAGATTAACAACACCGACGACCTTGTAAAACAGATTAAAAACGGTAAGCCGAACAAGTACTACGAGAAAGAAAAAAAGGATTTAAAAATAAGCAAAGAATACTGCTCTATAAACCTTAATGCTTATGACGAGGCGCAATTTAAAATGGCGGAAAAATATGTTGCCGACGGAAAAATCAACTACTCCGCTTTAAAATCGGGAGATGAAATAGTCCTCATAGCGCCGAAAAAGGTTGAAGCCACAGGCAAAATCGGAGTAACCAAGACTTTTGAATCGACTCGAAATTTTGATAAAGATATTGGCAAAAAAACAGTCGGCTCAAAAACGCTTGCAAAAGCCGATTCACCGTACAAGGCAGGAGATAAAATAACGTTTCGATTAAAAAGCGGTGAAGAAAAAACGGTTAAAATAGGCGCAATAATTCACCCCTATTCTTATGAAAATACAAGCGTTAATTTTTCATCTGACTTTCAAATAGCTACCACGATTGACGGAATGCGTGCATTTGACAAAAATTTAAAATACAACTTGCTGTATATCAATGCAAGCGAAGAGGTCGACGATAAAATTGACGAGGAAATTACAGAGGAACTTAGCACTTATACCGAAAAATACGGTGGATATTTAAACTCTGTTTATGGAAGCCGTCAGTTCTTAGAAAAACAAAAAATGCTTGAAATCGTAACGATTGTAAGTATATTAATAATCTGTTTTGCGGTAAGCCTCAGCATTATTAACAACGCAATGAGCGCAAGAATAAGAGAAAGCAAGAGAGAAATCGGCACGCTCAGGGCAGTAGGCGCAGACGAAAGAGCGCTGACTAAATCATTTATAAATCAAATGACGTCAATGTTTACGCTCGGAATAGGCATAGGCTTCGGACTTTATATATTAAGTTTTATCATAATAAAAATAATCGGTAAATATCTTTATGACATAAATTTAGCGTTAACATTTAATCCTTTGCCGGCAATAATCATTTCGCTTGTTTTATTCCTTTTATGCTCAATTAACTTATGGGTTAAGGTAAGAAAAGAAATGAAAAACAGCATAGTTGAAAATATAAGAGAATTATAGAGGAAAATTATGAAAAAGCTACTTTGTATATTTATTTCAATAATATTATGCTTTAGCTTTGGTATGACGGCTTTTGCAGGGGAGGACGACACCGCACCGAGCGATAATCAAAGTGCATCGCAACCACGGTTAATGGTGGAAAGCTATACCCTTTCAAAGCCTGATTTAAAGCCAAACGAAAGCGCAACACTTGAAATAAAACTAAAAAACCACAGCCTAAAGAAAAATATAAACAACATTGCAATCACTCTAAGTGACGAGGCAAACGAAATAAGCACAATAGGTGTAAATTCAGGCTATATTGATAAAATCATTCCAAATGCTACCTACACATACACCGCCACAATAAGAGCGACGAAAACAGCAAGCGAGGGTGTGCACAAGCTGGCTGTCAGCTTAGAATATGAGGACGATGATTATACTCAATATACGTCAACGTCGCAAATATCAATAAATGTTACAAAGAAAAAGAAGGCAAAAAAGGCGGCTAAAAAGAAAACAACGCAAAATGCCTCCCGCCCGCAATTAATCGTCACCTCCTACTCTCTTGACGGCAAATACGTATCGCCGTCAAAAAGTGCAAATTTATCCGTAATTCTAAAAAACGAGAGCAAGGACAAATCCATTAAAAATTTGAAACTTACTATAAGCGAGGAAAAAAACAACATTAAATTCAAAAGAGAAACCTATTTTGTTGATGAAATAAAGCCAAAGTGTACTTACACGTTAAATATTGAATTAACCGCCGCAAAAACAGCTGAAATAGGAGAGCACAAGCTCGTTTTGGCAAGCACTTATGAGGACAAATATTTCACTTCGTTTGAAAGCTCAGACAATATTTTAATTAATGTCAAGCAAAAGACGGCGCTTGATTATGACGGCATTATTCTTCCCAAAAAGCTTACGCAGGACGATACGGCTACTATGGAAGTAAATTTGATGAACACGGGCAAATCGGCAATAAGAAATGCAAAAATCAGCTTTGACATTGACGGACTTGAAACGGGAGGAGTCCTCTTTATCGGCGAGATAAAGGCAGGCGAAAGCAAGACGGGAAGCGCTAATTTTCAGGTGAGTTCATCTAAGCTCGGCGACGTAAAAGGCACGGCAACGCTGAGCTACGAGGACGATTTTGGAAAAAGCTACAGCGAAAGCATTCCTCTTTCAAGCACGATTATTAAAAAGAAAGCTGTAAAAAGCGACAGCGACATGGATAAAAAGAAGTCAAAATTTTCTCTCTGGTGGCTTTTTTTACTTATCGGCTTGGCAATCGGCGGCGGTGTAGGCGCAATAATTCCGATTTCAATCAACCAAAGCAAAAAACGCAAAGAGGACGATTTAAGATTATAAATATAACAAAAAAGGAACGGCGAGATTTTATTCTCACTGTTCCTTTTTCTTTGTCAGAATTTCTTTGGGCATTCAATTCATTCATAATACTTCATTAATTTATCATTATTTTGACGAAAAGTAAATATATGTGGTGTGAAATGACTGTTTTTGGGTGTGAAATGCAGAATATTAATGACATATAGTCATATTTGTGATATACTTATTTTTGTATTTGTTACTTATTTTTCGAGGAGAAGCAATATATGGTCAGTATTTATATTTGTGATGACGATAAAATATTCAGGCAAAAACTATATGACAATTTAAAGGCAAAATGCGAAAAAATCGGAATTGACTACACACTTTCGCTCATATCCACATTTGAAGAATTAAAGGAAAATTCAAGTAAAATAGATATATTATTTCTTGACGTTTTACTCGGCGATATCAATACAATTAATAGAATCATCAAAGAGGATATTGCCGTTACCTTTGAGCTTGTTATACTAACGTCATATCCGGGTGAAATCTATAATATTTCAAAAATTTCACCGACATATTATCTTGACAAATTAAGGTCAGATGAAAAAAATCTCTCAAATGCGCTGAATAAATGTATTCAAAATCTTGAAAACAAACGAAAGCAGAAAATAATAATTGAACACGAAAAAATAAGCGAAACAATCGACCTAAACGACGTTACTTATATTGAAGCGCAAAATAAAGCAAGTGTTTTGTATTTTAATGACGGAAAAAGCATAACGGCAAATATCAAGTTTTCAGATTTGCTTTCAAAATGCAGTATTAATTTTCAACAATGCAGCAGAAGTTTTGCGGTTAATTTTGATTACGTTTTAGGCTTTAAATGGCACAAATATATATTACTAAACGGCGAGCAAATAACAATTTCGAGAAGTAATTACAAGACGCTGACAGAAAATTACAAAAAATATTTGGAAATATAGCATAAATATCATTTAGTTTGAAAGGCTGCGATAATAAATGGGACAGATAATAGATTTAAGTCACTTTTCAATTTGGCTTTTAATTCTTTCAATTTGCAAAGGCTTTGCTCTTTTCACGATTATTCACACACTTTATAAAGATAAATTTAATTCCTTTATAACGCTTATAACAACGCTTATATCCATTTGTGCTTGGAACTTAGTCAACCAATATTCCAAACTTTTAGCCGAGAAAGCGGATAACAGTGCTTTTGTAATATTAAGCTACGTATCGCTGATTTTATTTATATTTGCCGTCTTTGCAATAAGCATTGATACAAAAACAAAAAACAAAATCACAGGCTCGCTTTTGATATTTGGTTTGTATATTTTTATTTGGATTGGCAGCAGTGCAATTTTGAGTTTTATTTGGAGCAAAGTCGGATATCAGGATTTAATTGATAATCTTCCGACCTACAAATCAACAATAGCGCTCACCCTTTCAAATGCGCTGACATATCTTTTTGGCGGATATATTGTATCGTTTTTCCTAAGGCTTTCCAAAATCAAAGCAAGTGATTTTAAAGCAAAATATCTTTATTTTTATATTTTTCCTGTAACCAATATTTTACCGCTAATCATTTGTGCGTCAACAAAAGCGTTTTGGGAAGAAAGCAACGGCGATCTACTTTATCAAAACATTATAATTTGCATCACCTTTATAGTTGTCGCTATAATCGATTTTGCGACTATATTTGTTGTTGACTCAATAAGAAAAACTGACGATAAAAATGCGGAGCTTTTAATATTATCGACTAAAAATGAAATTGAATATCAAAGCCTTGAATTAATCAAAGCTGAAAGAGAAGGACTCAGACACATCAAGCACGACATTAAAAACATTCACCTAACTGTTAAAGAGCTTATTTTATCCGGTAATAACGAGCAAGCACTTGACATTTTAAATCAGTCAAATGATGAACTTACTGAAATTGACGGCTTAAGGCTTTGCGGCAATGATATTATAAACACTGTTTTTTACATAAAATCAAAGGAAGCCAAGGCTGAAAATATTGAGCTTAATGTTGAAGTTGACATTCAAAATAACGTTAAAATTAAAAATATCGACCTTGCAAGAATACTTTTAAACCTTTGCGACAATGCGATTAATGCTACAAAGGAATGTAATAAAAAAGAAATTTATTTTTCAATAACTGCAACCGATAAGATTATTAAAATCGACACAAAAAATCCGTTTATAAACAGAAAAAAAGTAATTCAAGAAGGCCACGGCAACGGAACAAAAATCATTAAAGAAATTGCCGAAAAGCACGGCGGCGATTACAAAGCGAGCAGCGAAAACGGTATTTATACAACTCACACAACACTCAGAAACGTAAAAGCAAATATATAAACAGAAAGACGGGCTGAAACGATTTTCAGTCCGTCTTTTTAGCGTGTAGAAAAAGTCCAATTACAAATTTCAACCCGTCTTTTTAATCGCAAATAATTTGAGCATTGCTTCCGATTGTTCTGTCCTTAGTGATAACTATTTTATTATCTATCCTGTCACATAGCGCATCAACGTGCGAAATTATGCCGACAAGGCGATTGCCCTGAGAAAGAGAGGTAAGCGCAGAAAGAGCACGGTCAAGTGCTTCACCGTCAAGAGAGCCAAAGCCCTCATCAACAAACATCGTATCAAGTTTGATACCGCCGTTCGATAATTGAATTTCATCAGAAAGACCGAGTGCAAGGCAGAGAGAGGCCATAAACGATTCGCCGCCCGACAAGGTGCTGACACTTCTTGACGAGCCATTAAAATGGTCAATAACATCAAGTGCCAGGCCTTCATTTTTCTTAAGTGTTTCGGCATCGCTCCTGCGCACCAACTCATATTGACCGTCACTCATAGTCAAAAGCCTGATATTTGCTTTTCTTATAATTGAGTCAAAATACGTCATTTGAACAAAGGTTTCAAGTGTAATTTTCTCCTTGCCCGATATATCGCCGTTAGCCGTTTCGCTAAGCGCTTTAAGCCAAACATATTTATCATCATAACCTTTTAGGATATCCCCTTTTTTAGAAATATCATCTACACGTGATTTATTGTTTTCAATGCGAGAATAAAGCGATTTTGCCGTTTTATCAATATCTTTTTTATACTCATTAAGTTTTAAAGATTTTTCATTAAGAGAGGCTAAATCAATTTCCTTAAATTCTTTAAGTGCATTTTCAAGGCTTGCTTTTTTACCCTTTTGTGTGTCATATTCTGATTTAATATCGTCAAAAGCATTTTTGCTTTTTTCAATGGCATTTTTGATATCATTTGAAAGGTTGGTATATTCCTTTAGCTTATCTTTAGCAAGGTCGGCACTTTCGAAATCAAGTTCGCTTTTAATAGAGGTTACACGCTTTGTATTTTCCGAAATAAAAGCTTCATCACTTGCCTTTTGGGTATTGAGCGTTGATATTTCATCTGAAAGAGATTTTTGTTTTTCCTGAATTTTTGGAATTTCCTTATCTAATTTTTGATAAAGATTAAGCTTTTCGTTTGCTGTTTTAAGCAAAGCTAAAGTACAGTCATACTCTTTCTTTAAAGCATTAATATTGCTGTTATAATCGTCAAAAACATTGTCATCTGTGCCGAAAAGCTTTTTAGCTGCAGACTTTACATTAGCGCTAATTTCATCAAATCTTGACTTAAGCGCAGACGCAGCATCCCTTGCTTTATCGGCTTTTTCCTGCGCTTTTTTAACAAGGTTTTGCGCCGATTCAACGTCTGCTTGGCTCGGTGCATTTTCACTTTTTCTTGCCAAATTCGGGTGCGAAGTTGAACCGCAAACAGGGCAAGGCTCGCCGTCTTTTAACTCATCTGCGATTATACCCGCCTGCTCGTTGAAAAAGGCGATATATATTTGATTATATTCATTTTCCAATGCGCCGTATTCATCTAAAGCGGATTTTGCAAAAGACTGTGCGTTTTTAAGATTTTTTTGTTCGGTTTTGCACCTGTCAATTTCGGTTTTAAGTTCTTTTAGTGCTTCTGCTTTTTTGTTGATTTCTTCTTTTTGGACAGTCAGCTTTTGCACAAGCAAATCTGCACCCTTGACTTCTTCCAAAGCCTTTGATTTTTCATCAATTTCTTTTTCAAGCGATGTTATTTCCTGCTGCTTTAGCTTAAGTGAATTATTGCTTTTTTCAAAATTTTGTGTCCTTTCATTTATGCTGTTTTCAAGACTTTTAAGTTCGTCATACTTAGGCATTTTAGAATTAATCAGATTGATTTTTCTCGTTAAATCGTCAAGCCTTTCTCTTTGTGCTTCGGCTGATTTATAAGCTTTTTCGCACTCATTGCGCTTCGTTTTAAGGTCTTCAAGCTTGGCAGACGCTTTTGCGTATGCTTTCTTTGTTGCCTCTTGATTTTCGTAAAGTTTAATATTTGAATTTATTTTTTCGATTTCTTCATTAATACTTTCAATGTTTTTTTGAGTTTTTGTATATTCAAGCGTATCCTTATTGATAATCTCGCCTGCAAGTTTTATAACGTCCTCAATAAGCACGTCACCGCTCTTTGCCCTTTCAAGTTCAAGAGAAAGCGTGTCGTTTTCATTGCAATTAAGCTGATTGATATACTGCTCAATGCCGCTTTTTTCTTTTTCACGGTTACGTTTAAGTTCATTAAAAAGGCTCGAAAGCTTAATTTCAATATTATGATAAGGCTCGGTTTTAAAAATCTTTCTGAAAATTTTGCTTCGCTCGTTTGTTTCACAATTGAGAAGTTTTCTGAAATCGCCTTGCGCAATCATTGCAATTTGCGAAAATTGATTTTTATTAATGCCAATTATCTCCTCAACCTTAGCACTAACCTCTTTGATTTTCGTTATAACTGAGCCGTCCGGCATAACAAGTTCTGCATTGGCGCTTTGCTTGGTAAAGCCCTCTCCCCTTTTATTCGGTCTGGGATATTCCGGATTACGGTTAATTTTATAAATTTCGTTATTATATTCAAATTCAAGCTCTACAAAGGTTGGTGTATCTGCACTTGCATATTTTGAGCGAAGAGTAGTATTTTCCCTGTAATTCCCGCTTGCCTCGCCGTAAAGCGCATAAGAAATCGCATCAAAAACAGTCGTTTTGCCTGCGCCCGTATCGCCCGTGATAAGATATATTCCGCTCTTTCCGAGTTTTTGCATATCAAGGGTGACTTCACCTGCATACGGACCAAATGCCGACATTGTAATTTTTAAGGGTCTCATTGCTCTGCCTCCCAAACATTTGCTATAACGCCTTGCAAAAACTCGCTTTGTTCCTTGCTCATATCACTGCCGTTTTGCTTAAAATAAAGTTCGCCGAAAATTTCCGTCGGTGATTTTTCCTTAACATTTTCAACACTTTCAACTTTAAGCGCATTTCTCGTTCTGGTGTTGTTATAATCAAGCTTCATAATATTTGTATAAACGCACCTAAGCTTTGAAAGTGCGTCAACAACATCGTTTTCGTCAGTCAAAGTGATATGATAATAGTCCTCTTTGTGATTTAATTTTTCATAATAATCTTTACTCATAAGTTCGTCATAGCTGCCTTCAATTTCAACCAAATCACACTTGGGAATAAGCGGAATAAGCTTTATTTGAACATTTCCCTTTTCGCCCATTTCAACAACTGTAACGCTTTTCTTATGCCTGCATTCCGAAAATGAATATTTAAGCGGAGTACCCGAATATCTGACAGTATCTCTTATAAGCTTTTGCGGCGAATGAATATGTCCGAGTGCGACATAATCGAATTTATCATAAACTGCGACATCAACATTATCCGTACCGCCTAAACTGATTTCTTCGCTGTCGCACTTGATTGCACCCGTAACAAATTGATGGGAGATAATAATATTTCTCTTGCTTTCGTCAACGTCCATTTTAGAAATTGCCGTAGCAATTGCATCGGTATATCCGTTTATTTCCTCATCCGGGAATGCCTGCCTGACATTAACAGGTTTAATAAACGGAAGCATAAATATATTCACTTCTCCCCACTCGTCTTTAAGCGTATGCTTTTGAATAGTGCCGTCATAAACGGGAGAGATAAAAATATTTGCCCTTTCCATAATTCTTGAGCCGAATGAAAGTCGCTCGGCGCTGTCGTGATTGCCACTTATAATAAAGGCAGAAAGGGGCATATCGGAAAGCCTGAAAATAAACTCATCAAGCATTTTGACCGCCTCACCGGACGGTTGAGATTTATCGTAAACATCGCCTGCGATAAGCACTGCGTCAGGCTTTTCCTGCTCGATTATTTCAAGAATTTTAAGTAAAATATATCTTTGCTCCTCAAGCATTGAAAACTCGTTTACTCGCTTGCCGATATGCAAATCCGAAAGATGAATAAATTTCATATCATCACCCCGTTTAAATTGATAATTTAATTATATATCAAATCAATATAAAAGTCGAACATAATTTTTAAACCGACGATATTCACTTTTTATAGTACAAAATAATAAAAAATGTAAATACGCTTGCAATAATATATAAAAATAAGTATTATATAACAAATGACACAAAATTCACTTTTTTAAAGGAGAATGGCTATGAATACATTTCTTTTTGAAAATGAAGAAGAAAAAAAGTATGCTCTTGCCTGCCTTGCATTTTCTAAATCACTCAATCTGATTGATGACGACAGCCTTGAGGGAGTAAAAAAGAGATGCGACGCTGAAAACGAAAAAAGAAAAGCACAGCTTGAAAACGGTGAAACCGTATACGGTCTTACTCATTTTTCATATCCGGCTTTTCTTAATTTTGAGCTTACAAGATTAAAGCTTGACTTTGTAGGCGAAAGCGAAAAGGTAAAAAAAGCATATAATTTTACTGAAATCACAAGAAAGCAAATGAAAGCCTATTATAAGGAAAACAAGGACCTTTTCACAAGGTACAACAATGACCGATTTTTCTTTTTTGAAGTTAAAACGGTTATTTATAAAAAGATAAGGGAGGCGCAGTACGATGAAGAAATCAACAACATACTTTGTAAGCTCGCTTAACGGCAACGACGAAAATGACGGTTTAAGCGAAAGCACTGCGTTTAAAAGCCTTAATAAAATAAACGAGATTGAGCTTACACCCGGTGACAAGGTATTCCTTTTAAAAGGTTCTGTTTTTGAAAATGAATTTTTACATTTGAAAAACTGCGGCGACATAAACGGAGATATGATTGAAATTACGTCCTACGGCGATAACGGCGATTTACCGAGAATCAACACTAACGGCAAAGGCGTTTGGTATCAGGACTACGGCAATGAACTCGACTTTGGCGGTCACGTATATAAAGGCAACGTTTCGTCCGCAATTCTTCTTTATGACGTTGAAAATATACTTATTAAAGATATTGAAATAACAAATAAAGAAAAATTCAAGGATATGGAAAGCTACTGTGCCGCAGACAAGATGGACAGAACAGGCGTTGCTGCAGTTGCAAAAAACAGAGGCACACTTCATTCAATCACACTCGATAACCTTTTTATCCACGATATAAACGGCAATGTTTACAACAAGCATATGAACAACGGCGGTATTTATATGACCTGCTTTAAGCCTGATGATGAAGAAAAAACAGGCGTTGCAAGATATGACGGAGTAACAGTGGAAAACTGCTTTGTTAAAAATGTCAGCCGTTGGGGCATTGCAGTCGGCTATTCATACCGTCACAAGGATTTTGCAACCAAAGAGCTTAGTGAGGAAACATTCAAGAAATACGGCAATGAAAACATTACACTTAAAAACAACTATGTTAAATTTGCCGGCGGTGACGCTATAACTCCTATGTACGCTTTAAATCCTTTAGTTGAGCATAATGTTGCAGACTCCTGTGCAACTGAAATGAACGACAGATATTATAAATATCCAAAAAAGCGTGCAGGCAAGGTTGCCGCAGCGATTTGGCCGTGGAAATGCAAGAATGCACTTTTAAGATATAATGACGTTGTTGATACAAAGCTTAATCAAGACGGTATGGCTTATGATGCAGACTCAGGTGACGGCACAAAATATGAATACAACTACTCACGGCTTAACGAGGGCGGCTGTATGATGTTTTGCTTGCAGGAGGCAGTACACAACACATTTGAAAACAATTTAAGCTTTGATGACTTAAGCGGAACAATGACACCGGCAAGCAATCCCGACGCTTATGTTGCAAACAATACATTTTATGTAAGAGAGGGCGTTCCTTTTGTAAGAAAGAGAATGCACGGCAAAATGACACTTAAAAACAATAAAATAATCAAAATCAAAAAATAACAATTCGGAGGTAAAATATGGCAAAAAGCAAAGGCAGAGTAACAATTCCGACAGATATGGACGTTGTCAAAGAAACTCTTGAAATAATGAACGAATGGGGTGCAGACGCAATACGTGACTGCGACGGAACCGAATTTCCGCAAGAACTTCGTGACACAGGAGCAAAGGTTTATGCAACCTATTACACAACAAGAAAGGACAACGCTTGGGCAAAGGCAAATCCCGATGAAATTCAGCAGATGTATATTATGACTAAATTTCACACCGCTACAAGCGACACCCTTTCAATTCATCTTATGGATAATCTTTATCCTGATATGCTTAAAGTAAATAACCGTGACGATATCACAAGATGGTGGGAGGTTATTGACAGAACTACGGGTGAGGTAGTTGCACCGACTTCTTGGGATTATGATGAGAAAAGCGGCAACGTTACTATTAATAACTGTACTCCTTTCCATGAATATACGGTTAGTTTTCTTGCTTACATTATGTGGGACCCGGTACATATGTATAATGCGGTGGTAAATAAATGGGACGTTGAGCCGCAGATAACATTTGACGTTCGTCAGCCGAAAACAAGAGCACATTCGCTTGAAAGGCTGCGCAAATTTCTTGACACCCATGAGTATGTTGACGTTGTAAGATTTACAACATTTTTCCATCAGTTCACATTGATTTTTGATGAGCTTGCAAGGGAGAAGTTTGTTGATTGGTTCGGCTACAGCGCATCGGTAAGCCCATATATTCTTGAGCAGTTTGAGAAAGAGGTCGGCTACAAATTCCGCCCCGAGTTTATCATTGACCAAGGATATATGAACAATACATACAGAATTCCGTCAAAGGAATTTAAAGATTTTCAGGCTTTCCAAAGAAGAGAAGTTGCTGCACTTGCCAAGGAAATGGTTGACATTGTTCACGAATACGGCAAGGAAGCTATGATGTTTATGGGCGACCATTGGATTGGAATGGAGCCGTTTATGGACGAGTTTGCCTCAATCGGACTTGACGCTGTTGTAGGCAGTGTCGGCAACGGCGCAACGCTTCGTCTTTTCAGCGATATTAAAAATGTTAAATACACGGAAGGCAGATTTTTACCTTACTTCTTCCCTGACGTTTTCTGCGAAGGCGGCGACCCTATCAAGGAGGCAAAGGTCAATTGGGTAACTGCAAGACGTGCTATTTTAAGAAGCCCTATTCAGCGTATCGGATACGGCGGATACCTTAAGCTTGCGCTTCAGTTCCCTGATTTCGTTGAATATATCAAATCTGTTTGTGATGAATTCAGAACTCTTTATGACAACATTCAGGGCGTTACTCCTTATTGTGTAAAGAAAGTTGCAGTCCTCAACTGCTGGGGCAAAATGCGTGCTTGGTCTAACCACATGGTGCACCACGGTCTTTATTACAGGCAAAACTATTCATACTTCGGTGTCATTGAGGCATTGAGCGGTGCTCCGTTCGACGTTTCATTCATCAGCTTTGACGATATTAAAAAAGGCAAAAATTTGCTTGATAATTTCGACGTTATCATCAATGTCGGCGATGCAGATACAGCACAAGGCGGAGGAGAATATTGGGCAGACGAGGAAATCATCACCGCAGTCAAGAAATTTGTTTATAACGGCGGCGGCTTTATCGGTGTCGGCGAGCCGGCTGCTCATCAATGGCAGGGCAAGTTCTTCCAGCTTGACGATATTTTGGGCGTTGAAAGAGAAAACGGACTTACTCTCAACACCCGTCGCTACAACACTGAGGAACACCGCAACCACTTTATTCTTGAGGATACAAACGGCGGCAACGTCGATTTCGGCGAGGGCAAGAAAAATATTGTTGCTCTTGAAGGAACAACAGTTCTTGTTCAAAATGCTACAGAGCTTCCGTTTGCAGTTCGTCACGCAGAAGAGGTTCAAATGGCAGTTAAGCAATTCGGCAAAGGCAGAGGCGTTTACATTAGCGGCCTTCCTTACAGCTTTGAAAACAGCCGTGTACTTTACAGAGCGGTTCTTTGGAGTGCAAATTCTGAAAACGAGCTTCACAAGTGGTATTCAACAAACTACAATGTTGAGGTTCACGCTTATGTTAAAAACGGCAAATATTGCGTAGTAAACAACACTTACGAGCCGCAGGATACAACAGTTTATATCGGCGACGGCTCATCATTTGACCTTCATTTAAATTCAAACGAAATCAAGTGGTATGAAATATAATAAGACATAAAAAACAGCTTTAGCTCTTAAGCATCAAAAAAGGATTAGACATTCGTAAAACAATACGAATATCTAATCCTTAATTTTTATTGAAATATTAAGATTTATTCATTAACGATAGTTTTTTCGGTTTCTTCAACCTCACTGCCCTTTTTGCTTCTTACATAACTCTTAAACGAATTAACGGCGATAATAAGAGCAAGTGTTATAAGCAATACTGCAACAACAAGCTGAATTACGCTTGCAAAAATTTCCTGTCCTGCAACAAGTGATTTAACAAGGCCTACTACACGCTGAATAAGAGCGGTAAATGTTACGCAAAGCATAATAATCATAGGCGGGAAAAGCATTTTATTGCTTCTGCCTGTTACCTTAAGGAATACGCAAAGAGTGATAAGAACAAGTGCACTCAAAAGCTGGTTAGCCGAACCGAAAAGCGGCCAAATTGTTTGATAACCAATCTTTGTAAGAACAAAGCCGCAAGCAAGAGTAAAGATTGTTGAAAAATATGTGTTGCACAAAAGTTTTCTCCAAGGCTTTGCATTTTTCATATCGTCAACGCTGAATAATTCCTGGAAACTCATTCTGCCTATACGTGCAACCGCATCAAGAGTTGTAAGTGCAAGAGCAGAAACACACATTGTCATAAATACTGTTGAGAAATGAACCGAAAGTCCCATCTTTTCAAAAAAACCTGCAACACCTCTTGAAAAGATTTGGAAAGGAGTACCCTCGGCAGGAATACCATTTTTAGCGGCAGCGCCTGCAACGCAAAGTGCAAGAACAGCAAGCACACTTTCAAGAATCATTGCGCCGTAGCCGACCTTAAGCATATCCTTTTCATTAGCGATTGTTTTAGACGAAGTACCGGATGATACAAGTGAATGGAATCCTGATACGGCACCGCAGGCAACTGTTACAAACAAAATAGGAAACATTGTGCCGAGTTGCTCATTTTTAAAGCCCGTAAATACAGGTAAATTCATTGTCGGATGACCGATGATAAGACCTAACGCAGCACCTGCAATCATACAAACAAACATAATAGTTGTCATATAGTCACGAGGCTGTTTCATAAGCCAAATCGGCATAATGGCAGCAATGAAAATATATGCAAATACAATATAACTCCAGCCGTCTTTGCCAAGAATGATAGGCACTTTCATTCCTATTGCAAACGAAACTACAATAAATACAACGCCTAATACAAATTCTTTCCAGCCTGAGAAATTAAACTTCTTTTGAATAAGACCGAAAACAACTGCAAAAAGCATAAACATAATCGATACCATACCTGCCGAGCCGTTTGTTGAAGCGGTTGCAAGCTTTGCGCCCGTGACAGCGTCAAATGAAGTGAATGTACCCGAAACCATATCGGCAAATACTGCGATAATCAAAAGTGAGAAAAGCCAACAGAAAAGCAGGAATAGTTTTCTGCCAAGCTTACCGATATACTTTTCAATAAGCATACCCATTGATTTACCCTGATTTTTAACTGATGCGTAAAGTGCACCGAAATCTGTCACAGCACCGAAGAATACGCCGCCGATAAGAATCCAAAGCAAAACAGGAAGCCAACCGAACACAGCCGCCTGAATAGCACCTGTTACAGGGCCGGCACCGGCAATAGACGAAAACTGATGTGAAAATACCGTCCAACCGTTAGTCGGAACATAGTCCTTTCCGTCATTATACTTTACGGCAGGAGTTTCGGCTTTAGGGTCAATACCCCATTTTTTAGCAATACGTCTGCCGTACAAGACATAGCCTAAACCGAGAACAACAACAGCAATTAAAACAATTACAAGCGTGTTCATAAATACATCTTCTTTCTTTATTATATTAGCAGTCAAGATGCCCAACAAAAAAATAAACCTCCGCCAAGCAAAAACCGTTTCCGATTTTTTGCAAAGGCGAAGGCATAAACTTCTTATTTTCTTGCGCTTTCGTGTTACCACTTTGCTTGCCGACAAAATGTCGACCGCTCAACCGTCGTCAAATATCAAAGATATTAACAGCGACTCATATAACGGTGAGAACCGGTTTCAGTTACTCGTTTTCTTTCGCTGAAACTGCTTGCAGGTGAGGGCAAAAACGTTCCTTGTTGCTGTCTTGCACAACCGACAACTTTCTGTAAACGGTGTACGCAAAGTCATTTCCTGTTCATTGCATTTGACTGTTTAATTTATGAATTAATGGTAATACCAAAATTTTAATTTGTCAAATGCTTTACGCTAATTTTGTCAACTTGAACAAATAGCAACTTTTATAAAAGTCCTCGTTTGTATATTTTTGAACATTTTGTAAACGAACACTAAACACATAATATACACAAGTCGATTTTATTTTACATTGAATTACGCATTGAAAGATTGATTTTATCGGTAATCATTGCTATAAATTCCGAATTTGTCGGCTTGCCACGTTCCGACTGAATTGTATAACCGAAGTATGATGACAAAACATCAACATCGCCTCTGTCCCAAGCGACCTCAATTGCATGGCGAATTGCTCTTTCAACACGTGAGGAAGTCGTTTTATATTTCTTTGCAACGCTTGGATAAAGAATTTTAGTAACAGATGAAAGCATTTCGCTGTCGTCAAGGCAATATTTTATAGCCGTTCTCAAATAATGATAGCCTTTGATATGTGCCGGCACGCCGATTTGCCTCATAATATCTGAAATCACAACATCCATATCCTGTTCAAACATCGCTCTGCCCTTTTGAATTTCAGCCTTATGTTCATTCTTCCATGCAGTTAAGCGAGTAATTCTTTTTGCAACCTGAGCAGGCGAAATCGGCTTTATAAAGAAATAATCTGCTCCCAAAGACATTGTCTGTTTTTCAAGTTCTTCACTACTGATTGTTGACAAAACAGCAATTATCGGCTTTTCAACAGTATGGGTTTGATAGTACTCAAGCACATCGACTGCATCTTCATTAGTCATAAAAACATCCATCAAAATAACGTCAAACTTCTGCTTTGCTATAGCATCAAACACCTTAGCACCGTCATTTTCCATCGTTGAAACTTCGTAGCCCTGCGTTTCCAACTCTTTTTGACACTGTGTGGCAAATTGATTTGAATTATCTGCAATGAGCACTTTTAATTTCTTTTCCATAATAAAAACTCCCTTTTTTTATTTCTTCCACATTTTATCACAAAACAAATCCAATTTCAATAGTTTTTCTCCACTTTTTGTGATTTTTTTTCACGTTTTTACGACTGTTTATTATTCTTTTCAATGTTTTCTTCCTGTTTTCACCCATTTTTGACATTTTTTACATTAATTGTGAAATAAAACAAAATAATAAAAGAGCTATCAGACTTTCAAAAAATCTGATAGCTCTTAATCTTTCTCCTTTATTATGTCTATATAACATTTTAGCATATTTACAACATATTTTCAATTCGCAAATAAACCATAAAAGCCGTCAATTAAGGATCGAGTAATCTTTAAGCACAAATACAGCATAAACTCAATGTATAAATCTTTAAAGAATCAAGAAGCGAATATTATGCGTTTCTAAAACAAATGGATATGCCAGACAAAGATTGACACCGTCTTGACATTGACAGCGTTATGCCGTATGATTGTATTAGATTGAATTATACATTAGCTGAACAATCCGAGAAATATCATAACGGCGACATCAACCGTGACGAATATGACAAGTGGCGTTACAATTATCCGAAGTATGATGAAGCTTCCGGTTTTGTGAAAGTACCATCACAAGAATTAAGCGAAGCAATTCTTGAAGCTTTCAAAGACAAACTGAAAAACGACTAAATTATAAAAGAATGATATGATGAGTATTAATACAAACTATTTATTAGATAATAAGGGAATGTTATTATGAATACTTGGAAAGAAGAATGCGTGTTCGTATTAGAAAATCTAGGTGGTCACGCATATTTAAAAGATATTTACGAGAAATTTTTAAAAATTCACACGAGACCAGTTACCGAAAACTATAGGGCTTCTATTCGAGACACTTTAGAAAAAGGTAGTTCAGAAAGTAAAAAATTTGACGGCACTTCACTATTCTATATGGTTGAAGGTAAGAATAAAGGTCATTATGGACTTATAAAACAGAATAAAGCGATTTTCGATTTAACAACTGATGATGACGAGTTTTGTGAAGGGAAAGAAATGCTTAAGCAACACTTAATTAGAGAACGGAATCAGTATTTGATAACTCTAGCAAAACAAAAATTCAAAATGGAGCATAACAATAAACTGTTCTGTGAAGCTTGTGGATTTGATTTTTCTGATAAATATGGCGATTTAGGAATCGGATTTATTGAAGCGCACCACATAAAACCGGTCTCCGAAATGAAACAAAACGAAAAAACAAAAATTGAAGATATTGTTATGTTATGCTCAAATTGTCACAGTATGATACATAGAAAAAAGCCTTGGACGACTAAAGATAATTTAAAAAATATCTTGAAATAATTCTAACAATAACAAGCACAGATAATAAATGATTAAATTAGGCATAACAAAAAGAGCTATCGGACTTGATATCTGATAGCTCTTTACTTTTACAATAATTTTATAGATGAAATTAATAATTATATCATCCGGTATAACACCAAACGTATTAAACACTCTCTGGGATATATACGCCCGGTAGAGTACAGAGATATTTAAAATCTTTATTTTTTACTGTTTTTAATTGCTTCATCAATAAGTTTATTAAGTTGCTTTTCTTGTGATGATGAAGTTATTGCACCAACAATTGGTTGACCTACAATATTTCCGTTTTTATCAACTACATATGTTGTTGGATATGAATAAAGACCTGAAGTAAATTTACCGGCCTCACTCTTTGAATCAAACCAAATATTTTTGTAGGTAATACCTTTTTTAGACAAAACGTTCTTAGCATCAGATATAGCAGTCTTGTCACCGTCAAGAGTAAATGAGTTAATACCTATAACGGTACCACCTTTTTCTGCAAGTTCTTTATTAAGCTTTTCCAAATCGCCAAGTTCACCTACACAAGGATTACAAGTAGTAAACCAAAAATTAATAACAGTTACATTGTTAGATGAGAAGATGTCATCACTGTTAACATCATTTCCGTCAAGGTCCTTACCCTTAAAGCTTGGAAACTTAGTAAGTTTGTTATTGTCACTTACCATACCTGCACTTTCAGCGTCAACACTTTCACCCTCGCTCGGCTTACTGCCACAGCCCGGATATTTTTGTTCTAAAGTTGTGAGTTTATTCTCAATTTTTTTAATTTGATTTGCACCGTCTTTAAGAATTTTCAACTCATCTGCAGTAAACTTATCTTTACCGCTTTCAATAGTATTGAGCAAAAAGTCGCCATAATTTGTTCCGTCTTTAATCATAGGAGTGTCCTTATTTGCTGACATAAACACTTTTTCCCAAAGCTGTGAATTACTTGAAAGAATTTCATTTTCTTTTTGCATAAGCTTTTTATAAAGTGCAGTTGCGTCATCTAAATTGCTTGGTTCACTTTCCATTAAATCTGAAATATCAGCAGTATTATTTGACTGAGATTTGTCGTTATTTTTAGCTGTTGAACAAGCAACAAGGCTAAACATAAGCACTAAGACCATAAGTATAGTTAATATTCTTGATTTTTTCATAATTGTTATTTCTCCGTTGTTATATCTTTTTTGTTATTTGTTTTAATATCTGTTTTATTATTTTCTTTTACAGTATTGCAAAGATTTTTTTCAGGCATACCAAATCCGTAGTGAAAGCTTAGTGCATCAGTAGGACAAGCAGTTATACACTTACCACAACGAATACACTCAGTGCTGTTTGGTGTTTTTATTACATCAACATCCATTTTACACGCTCTTGCGCATTTGCCGCAAGACACGCATTTATGCTCATCAACCTTTATTCCAAGCAACGACACCTTGTTCATCAATGCATAAAAAGCACCGAGTGGACAAATCCACTTGCAAAACGGGCGATAGAAAACCACACTCAGTACAACTACAATAATCAAAATAATAAGCTTTTGAATAAATTTATTTCCTAAAGCCGAGCGTATACCCTCATCAATAGCAGACAATGGAATTGCACCCTCAAGCACACCCTGTGGGCATATATATTTACAAAAGAACGGGTCGCCCATTCCAACATCATTAACCACAAGTATAGGTAGCAATACAACCGTCAACAGTAAGATGATATATTTTAAATATGTTAAAGGCTTTAGTTTTTTTGTAGAAAGCTTTTTACACGGTATTTTATTAAGCAAATCTTGAAGCCAACCAAACGGACACAAAAAGCCACAAATAAATCGACCAAGCAACACGCCAAGCAAAATTAAAAATCCTGTTACATAATAGGAAAACTTAAATTTTGATGAGCCTACAACAGCCTGAAACGAGCCGATTGGACACGCACCCGACGCAGCAGGACAAGAGTAGCAATTTAGCCCCGGTACGCACACAGCCTTGCCATTGCCCTGATATATTCCGCCTTTAAAAAAATTAGGTAAATGAATATTTGTCAAAAGCGTTGCACCTGCCTGAATACAAGTACGAAAACGGCTTACAAGCTTCGAAACATTCTTTTTTCTTTTATCCAATTCCAATACACTCCAAGCATAATCTTATTGCTTTGCTAAGCACAGTGTCTGCCTCACCACGCATTGCTCCATAGCACAGCATAACCACTCCGGCAACAAGGAAACCGATTTGAGATATTGCTTTTTTTACTTTGAACAATTTAACCACTCCCTTCATTTTTCGCCTTATTATATCACGAACGATATAAAATCCTTGTTAAGAAAAAAATTTAACAAAGATTTTATTTTTTTTGTGTTATAATCTATAACAAAGATATTTTACCAATAATACAAGTGATAGGAGATATTTATGCATATTTTAGTTGTTGAAGACGAGGTTGCTCTTTGTGACACAATCGTAAGTAGTCTTAAGCGTCTTGCTTACAGTGTTGATTATTGCTATGACGGTCAAAAGGCATTAGATATGCTTAGTGTTGAAAGTTTCGACCTTGTTGTGCTCGATTTAAACCTACCTTATGTTGATGGAATGACAGTATTGAAAACTCTGAGGCAAACAGACATTGACACAAAGGTTTTAATCTTATCGGCCCGTTGTGAGGTTGCAGACAAGGTTTTAGGATTAGATGAAGGTGCAAATGATTATTTAACAAAACCATTTCACTTAGATGAGCTTTCGGCAAGAATACGAAACCTTACCCTTAGAAAGTTCACTCAAAACGATATTGTTTTAAAATGTTCAAATCTTTCATTTAACACAAAAACACGCAAAGCAGATGTAAATGATGAAGAATTATCTTTAACTCGCAAGGAAACAGGAATACTTGAATATCTAATGTTAAATCAAGGCAGACCTGTAAGTCAAGAGGAGTTGATTGAACACGTATGGGACAGCAGTGTTGACAATTTCAGCAACTCAATAAGAGTGCACATTTCATCATTAAGAAAAAAGCTTCGTAATGCATTAGGCTATGACCCTATTCACAACCGTATAAGCGAGGGTTATGTAATGGAGGAGAAAAAATGAAAAAACTTTCTTTGCAATGGCGAATAACCTTAATGACCACAATTTTAATTTGCATAACTTGTGTGCTAATGAATTGTTTAATCGGTTTTTCAGGCAAACGATATATGGATTCAATAGGCAACGGAATATCGGCATATAGTAAAATTGATAAAGGAAAACCGAGTTCATTTAATCCGGAAAATGAAAACCTCGACCGTGAGCTTACCATTATTATCAGTGGTGCGCAAGCTTCATTCAATACTACTAATTGGTACATAACAATTGCCGTAAGCGTACTTGGTGGTATACTTGCATATTTTGTCAGTGGTCGTGCTTTAAAGTCGCTAAAAAGTTTTGCCTCTCAAATAGAGAATGTACAGCCCAACAATTTGGCAGATATGAAAATAAGCGATGATGTTTTGCCTGAATTTAAACAGTTTTGTCAATCATTTAACAATATGCTTGACCGACTCGACAACGGTTTTACTGCTCAACGGCAATTCACAGGAAATGCAGCGCACGAGTTAAGAACACCACTTGCCTTAACTCAAGCACAAATTGAACTTTTTTCTGTTGAGCACCCAAATATGAGCAACGATACAGCAGAATTTCTTGCACTGCTGCAAGAGCAAAACGAAAGAATGTCACAAATGACAAAAACTCTGCTTGAAATGAGTGAGCTTCGTACAGTTGAGTGCAAAGATACAATAGAAATTGCCCCTATGATTGAAGAAATATTTACCGACCTTGCACCACTTGCAGAAAAAAAGAATATTCGCCTTGAATACAACGGCAATGGTATGATGATAGGCAGCGACACCTTAATTTATCGTTTATTATTTAATTTAACTGAAAACGCAATACGCTACAACAGAGAAAACGCTTCTGTAATTATAACTGTTGACGAAAAGAATAATCAGCTTTATATACGAGTTAAAGATAACGGTTATGGTATACCTGAGCAGTACAGAGAAAGTATCTTTCAACCATTTTTCCGTGTTGATAAATCTCGTAGCAGAGCATACGGCGGTGTAGGTCTTGGACTATCACTTGTATGGGAAATTGTACTTTTGCACAACGGTACGGTAAAAGCTGAAAAAAGCGACAAAAATGGAACAGTAATGCTTGTAACACTTCCAAAAAAACAAACAAATAATTGATTATTAAGTTTTATATAAATGTTATTTGTTACTTAATGAGTTTTTTTGTTGGAATTTATTATTGAAATAGCAATTTAAAGTTAGAAAGATTATTTTTTCAATTGGCGATTTCTAATTTAATTATATATTAAATATAATAAGAGCTATCAGACTTGATGTCTGATAGCTCTTAATCTTTTGTGAATATTATATTGTTGCCAAAATGTTGCCATTTGGACTTGCAAAACTCCAGAATGCCTTGTAAATAGGGCATTTTAAATTTATTATCAAGTTGCTACGAAACAGTCCACCGGACTGTTTCTCCCAAATCATAGATTTGGAGCAACGGTCTCGAAATCAACCTTGTTGATTTCTCACTCCCACTCCTAAGTGCAAAACAGACTTTAACTGTTTTTGTTTAAGAATTTTGACTTGATTTGCTTTAATTTGGTACAGGTTATCTTAATTCTATGAGGTATTCCTGCTTTTGCTATCAAATAGCTATCACTTGGATGCTATCAAGTTCTCCGTTTTATTTAGATAATAAAAGGATAAAAATGATTACGCTAATTCTAATACTTCATCTACTTTATTGACAAATTCTGAACTCTTTGCTACACGTCCATTTCCACCATTTTCTTTATATATATTATAAATTTTATCTTTGATTTCAGAGATGACATCATCCGTAATGCTGTCAATATCTAGGTGTTTAATATCCGCTATTGTAATATTGTTTTTCTTTATACTATTTGCAACAACGCCATATAATAAATAAAATAAAATATCGCTTTTTTCAGCTGAAGTATATTGGATAGTTCTTTTTAAATTTTTTTGTACTTTTTTACCTAATACAGCACAGCGATAAAATACATCCAAATCTTGATTTTCAATATACAGTTTATTATATGAATCGTCATCAGTAAGTATAGTTGAAGGACGGGCTCTTGCATAATCAGGTTTTTTTAAAAACAAAGTGATTAAGCATTGACCCAAAAATGAAACTCCAATTATTTCGCTTGGTTTCTTCCCTTGATTTTTGTAGTAGTTTTTCCTACGATCATAAAACAAACCTCTTCCTTTCAAATACAATTCAATTTGAAGGTGAATTGGATCTGTGACTCTAAGCGATGCTTTTGGAATACTTGTTTGATTATTAGTTGCAAAAATAATATTATCTCGAGACTCCTCACTATCGGGAACTATAATTCTAACTAATACATTTCTTATTTCAGAATCCAGCAAGCTTAAATTATTTTTAAAATACAAATATATTTCATTTGAGGTTTGTAAGCCGTTTACAATTTCAGGGTTTGTGAGTTGTAGTTCCCTGTTATTTACTAACATTGCTTCAGAAGTAAGAATCGTAATACCGTTATTCAGCCACCAAAAGTCCTCTGATTGACCAGTTTCCAATGTTTCTCTTATTCTCGAATTAACGTTATTCCTTCCTTGGTAATCACGTACATTTGCTTCGAAAAATTTTCTTCTTAAAATGTTATCTTCTGAAACAATAAAACGATAATAGTCTTTGAGTGATACGAGTCCAACATAATTTTTGTTTTTACCTAATGCAATTGGGACTTCAGCTAAAGGTAAATTTACTATTGTTTCTGCTGGCGTATTATACTTATCATATAACTCTGCTGCTCCAACAAACTCTATATTCACTTTAGCATTAGGAAACAGTTTACATACTAATCCCTTTAATTCTTCTGCTTGTTGCTTAACATTTGGGTGCAATTCTTCCGCATATGATACATAAATATATTTAAATTCAAGTTTAACCTTACTCGTTAATAGCTTTGTGTATAAATCTCTAAAAAAGCCAAATGATTCTCTTACATCATCATTATATCGAGTCGTAAAATCACTTAGAGAATTAGATAAAGACAATAAATTATTTGAAACATCTTTCCAATTTTGTATAGCACTTTCTTTAAATGAAGTTTCTCTTTTTGATTGAATTATTACCATTTCGACCTTTGATTCTTTTGATGGTGTGATAGAATCTATTTGATCTGGTAATACAAGATTTTTGTTCAAAAAGATGTAAATACTATCACATCCTCCATCTCCACTTGATCCAACAATTCCATTTTCAATTTCATCATCGCTCAGATCATAATCTTTTAATATCTGTGATGAAGAAAAGTACTCAAAAAAAGAAGCTTCGTCATCATATTCGTCAGTGTCTCTAAAACTTTGAGCAACACATTCTTTGATTAATATTTGACTATTTGTAAGTTGTTTATCGGCCATTTCATATACCTCAGAATTTTTATTGTATTTTTAAACTGTTATTTATTTTGATATTATACCACTCGTGCGGTGGCAATGCCGAATTAAATGCTGTTTCAAATAAAGGATACAGTTCCTTATATGTTTTTCTGTTAGAAACTATTTTCTTCAATTCAGATGTCTGCAAAGGGATTATCTTCATTCCTGCTATAGACTTTGAATAGTCTTGTGGATCATAAAACGGCGTTGTTTTTCTACTATGGAAATCAGAAATAACATTTATGTTGAGATGCATTTTCAATATAATTATTCTACAAATATATTTTGTCTATGGTATCTCATATTAACCATCATTTCGTTTGAAGGGTTATTAACATATATCTTATTTGTGTCAATATTGATTCTAGAAACATTTTCACAACTTAGTTTATTAGATATCAGAATCTTCATATTATCATCAAAAGTAATTAACCCAATATCAAAGAGCTTATCATATAATGGGGATAATAATAGTCCGTTTTCCGAACTTAATCGTTCGTAATTTGAAGCTGAACGCCAAGGCTTAATATGGCTTGCTAATAACAAACGGTTATCATTAATTCCGGTGATTATACAATGCCCATATTTTTGTATTATCCTATCTCTGAAGATTCCTTGTCCAATTCTGGATTTTATTATCATTTCTTTTTCTGTATTTGAAATATCTAAATTTGCAATTATTTTCAGTTGCCGATCGATTATAGGATTATCATATTCTGAAGAATCAAAATTTTTGAATTTCCAGTAACCCTCACCCAATCCATATACTGAGCGAAATAAATCTTCGCTTCCTCTGTAAGATTTCGTCTGGATACAATGTCTTTGTATTGTCGCCCTTACATTATCTTTCCAATTAGGGTTGGAAAAAATATAACTCAATCGTCCTTCTTTCTCAATAACGTCATATATTTCATTTAACGATCCCATACCGTTTAATTTGTTAAGTGCTGATATAATTGATGAAAGATATGTTGTTTTTTCCATTTATAGAATCACTTCCATCTTTTCAAAATCTTCGTCAGTGGCTTTTCGTAAAACCCTCATCTGTGATTCACCATTGTACCACTTTTTTCACTATGCCTTATAGCGTTAATTTGCCAGCCGCTGGTAATTATAGTTAAGATAATTGTACCTGCGAACCGATAGAACATTTAGAATAATGGCGTTTTAAATTTATTATCAAGTTGCTACGAAACAGTCCACCGGACTGTTTCTCCCAAATCATAGATTTGGAGCAACGGTCTCGAAATCAACCTTGTTGATTTCTCACTCCCACTCCTAAGTGCAAAACAGACTTTAACTGTTTTTGTTTAGGAATTTCGACTTGATGTGCTTTAATTTGGTACAGATTATCTCAATTCTATGAGGTATTTCTGCTTTTGCTATCAAATAGCTATCATTTAGATGCTATCAATTAAAACTTATATTATTAGTATAACAAATTTACTTATGCTGAATGTAAATCTATGTACTTAAATATTAGTTTAGTTAATTTTTTAATACTCTGCTTCAAATCAGCGGTTGTGCTTTCGTTATCGATCAATTCCGATGATGAGTGTGATAACGGGTTTGCATTTCTCAATCTATGCGCTGTTTTAATAATAGGTTCGCTATAATCAATTTCCGAATAAAACGAAATAAAGACATTTTCCTTATAGAAGCCCTTGTAATTAGGTTTCTTCATATGTGAATCGTTCTTATACGCAAAGTCTAAACCTGCTGTCACTCTATCAAAAAAGTTTTTAAAGTATGCATAAGCGGCCATAAAGTTATTACGCTTTATCTCACATAAATACATAAAGTATAAATAGTGAGCTTTATTATCATTAGCGATTATTTTGCTTAATTTATTTACTCTTTCTATTGTAAAACAGTTAAGAAAACTGTTACTACAATTATAACAATAGTATTCATATAATTCAGGCTGTTGAAGTGAAAGTATTTTCAATAAATCAATATGTCTAAATTCACTCTGTATCAAATAAGAAATTGCTATTGATGTGTCATAGGAATTCCACTTGTTTGCTCTATTACGATTAAATAATTGATTAAGAAATTCCTTTATTGCTCTATCGCTTTTGGTTTTCATAATCATTATAGTTAAACGTTTAGGATCTAGGCTGATGAAGGATATACTTTGCTCCACTAACCCTATAATTTCCGATACAACTGATTCTGTTTGCAGTTCCGTATCATTTTCATAAACAAAGTAATTAAAAACTTCGCTAGGGGTAAATTCAATGTCTGTGGAAGAAAAGTGTTTTTCAATCAAACAGTTGTAGGTTTCTATATCAATGCTATCGAACAATAATTCTGTTGATAAATCGCTTAAAAAGCGCTGTAACGATCCACTGAATAGTTCTTCAATATTATGCCTTTGACCATAAAAATATTCGTCATATAATGACTTTTTCAATTCATCATTAATTTCACATGCTTCTTTTAGACAACATTTTTTTGTGTTTAACGCAAGTCCATACTCTTTAAGAATTGAAGAATACTCATTCCTAATTTCGTTATAGGCATCATGTAAATATTGAATGGGTTTATCCGATGAAATAAGCAAATACATATCATCTACATATCGAACCATATGGAATGAAGAAAACATTAATATGTTTTCTTCAATATATTTGTGGAGTTTAGTATCAATTTCGTCCAAATACACAACAGTAGCCAAGTATGAAGATGCCATACTATTTTCTATTAACGGAAATTTTCCGTTACCACAGTATTTCAATAATTCTTTATAAAGATGTAATTGTGTTTGAGTAAAAATAACCTTTCCTGAATTACAAACTTCATCAATTTGAGAAATTAATTTATCAATATTTATATTAGCAAAAAAGTTTGTAACATCTGTTTTGATAAAATACTGATATTCATCAATGCAGGTATTTAGCTCTTTAAAAAAATTATCATAATCTTGTTTATATTTCGGTCGCATGAAGTCATAATTACCCGCATAATAGGCCGAGATATCAGCCGGCCTGTGTGTTGTGTACTGTTCAGATATTTCTTTACCAACGGCCTGAAGTATTAGATAAGGCACAGGTGCAATAAGAGAGGAGTCTCTAAAGCTACCGTCACCCTTTTGTAAAAAATTTTCAGTCTGTTGCATTACATTGGGAAATAAAATAAAAGAAGCAGAATTAATATATTTATCATAAAAATCTCTGCTTTTTATAGTTTCTTGTTCGGCATTTGACAATTTAGTAAAAGGAAACCATTGTAAATATGACTTTTTGGAGCCACTTTTTAGAGAAAAATACATATCACAAACACTTAACCACGTTTCATACTTTATTCCAAACAAACATTTCACTTCCAATCAGATACTCATTGTATGTAGACTTTTTGTATTCATTTCTATTATACTGTAAATTTAGGAGGATTGCAACTATGGATATTATAAAAGTATTTGGTGACAACCTAAAAAAATATCGTACAGCTATGGGAATATCTCAAGAAGCATTCGCCGAAAAGTGCGGTATGCATCGTACTTATATTAGTGCTATCGAGTGTTATCGTCGCAGTATTTCACTTGAAAATATACAGCGTATAGCTGATGCACTCGGAATTGAAACCTATAAATTGTTTTTGGAGGATAATGAACAATGCAATATTTTTTAACAGCACCCCAGCTAAAACGAATAGAAAAAGGTCTTAAAACGGCGATTTCAATTCCATTTATTGACGATATTGAAGATTACATAGTTGAGGCAATTTTAGAATACACAAAAGAAATTAACGGCATTGACCCTTTTACTAATACTCGTTCTAAGCGTCTGTATGATGTTGTTGATACAAAATTAAAAATTGGATATTCAGTTAAAAGTTTAAAGTGGGCTTTCCATGTTGGAACTGAATCTGAATTTGAGTTAGTGATTCAACGTGCTGATATTTTCAAAAAGGCAACAGCCCTAGGCTTTGATCATTTAGACATTAACTCAGATCCACAAACGCTCGGTGCGGCACTGCTTAAACATTGGCGGACAAAAGTTGAAGAAGATGCAATTTTTCAAGATGTAGATGATAAAAGAGTGTTTGTTCTTTTAAAGTCTATTGATAATAAAAAATTTGCATTTTATGAGGAAAATATCAAATTATACCAACAAAATGAAATCACTTGGAGATGGACAGATAACACAAAAACTGGTCTTCAAGGAATTCGTAATGAAGACCAGATGTGTGTTTACAGATGGTATCCAAATCAAAAACAGTTTTTTGAGCGTTTCAAACTTCCTGCGGATATTCAAAAAATAGAAATCAACCCTATAAGGCTTAAAAAAGATCAAGTTGTTGATATTCTTCTTCCTTACCTTGAAGAGCATCAATAATATTATCCGCTAATTGTTCCATAAAAAGCGGTGGAACGGCGTTGCCTATTTGACCTGCCTGCTCATTTCGACTTCCTAAAATGCGAAAATCGTCTGAAAAAGACTGAATGCGTGCTGCTTCTCTCATTGTTAGCCCTCGAACTTCCCTTGGATGAGCAAATCGACCTGAGCCTATGTGGAACACCCACCTTGTAATGGTTGGTGATACAGATGTATAATCTAATCTACCATATGCCCCAGAATAACCACCTTTAACCTGAAGTTCCTTAGGCATATCTTTGAGCCCTTGTCCCGGCCCGATAGATGCTATTCTAGCAGTCTGTATTGTGCTCATTACGTTTGCAATATGATTATATAACAAAGTTGAATTAGCCCTCATATGGCGTTGATACTCATTCAAAACACTGCTGCTGTATGGCATTCCATCATAGCCCTCACCTTGATTTACTATTGGCAAATCAGAAATAGCATCCCATCCTGCAAGAACCTCTTTGCTTTCTTTTGGAAAAGAGGGGATTCCTTTTTTTGATGCAAAGAAAAAACATCTTCGGCGTTTTTGTGGTATTCCATAATGTGACATATTAATAATTTTTACTTTAACATTATACCCCAATTCTTTAAGAGTATTAATAATTTCTTCTCTAACAACACCATCAAATGCATTGTAAATTTCAGCAACATTTTCTATAACTACTATTTTCGGATTTATTTCCATTACAAATCTCAAATAGGCTTTATAAAGTTGATTTCTCGGATCTTCCAAAAATCTCCAAGAGGAAGGTACGTTTTTTGAAAAACCTTGGCACGGTGGTCCGCCAATGATAACATCTATACTTTGAGGGTCAACTTCTATATTCTTAAGTGTCTCTATTGGTTCGGCATATGTTATATCTAAATTTACTGCTTTTGCACTTTTGTGATTATACTGGTAAGTCTTTAAAGCAATATCCCATATATCAAAACCGGCTACAATATTAAATCCTTTTTTTGCCAACCCCCAAGACATTCCTCCACATCCACAAAAAAGATCAAGCACATTATATTTTTTCATACTAATTCCTTTCATGTCAATATGATAATTTGATAATTAAAATACTAATTAATCTCGCATTATTTCTACAACATCCTCTATATTACATTCTAGTGCAAAACATATCTTTTCAATCGTTTCCATTGACACTTTTTCGTTTTTGCCTAATTTAGCAATAGCATTAGTGCTGATATGAGCAACATCTTTAAGTTGTGATTTATTCATTTTTCGATCAATTAACAATTTCCAAAGTTTAGAATAATCTACAGACATAATTACACCTCCGAATTTTTATAGTTAAAATTATAGCACAAGCAAGCTAAAACATCAATATTTTCTTGATATATATCAAGAACTTAATAATGTATAATACCATTTTGTTTACATATGAGTAAAATCACCATTGAGCGTATGTAAATAACTTAACTAAAATATCATATAATTAATTTCTGTAATTACAGTTTCTATTGCTCGATTACGAATATTATTCATCTTCCGCACCCAGAGCATCATATCGGTGGCTTTGAGTTCCTCGGTTACATTTTCTTTTTCGGCTAAGTCTTTTACCAGCCGGAGAAAAAGATTTTGAGCCTGCTGTTCAATATCGGCAAGATATGAATTGAGTTTACCGCTTGTCAGCAAATTGTAGTAACGCACCTTATGATTTTGTTTCAAATATCGTTTATGCCTCAGTGCCCAAACGCCGATATTCGCTTCCTTTTCTTCTTCCGCCGGTAACAAATCAGGTAACATATAGTCGCCGACCTGCGTATAAGTACCGCCTGTTTGTTCAAAAATTGTGTTTGCCATTTTGTTTTACCTCCAAAAATTTATTTATCTTGAGCGTGGGTTTTCACGCTTACGACCTTTAATATTTCTTGTCTGTTCAAGCAACTCGTCAATCTGTTTATGCCCGAAAACCTTACGCAAAAGCTTGTAGTCTTTGACCTCTGAGCGCAAGTTCTCGTTTTCGCTTTTCAGTTTGCTGTTGATTTTAGACAACATTTCGTTCTCACGATATAGGTTGCCGTTCGTGATATTTAATCTATGGTAATTGTCCCAACCTTCAAAACAACGAGCCAATGCAGTCTTAACCAATGCTTTCAACTTTTGAATAAGCGGCTCTGCAATTTTAGTTTTATACGCTTTTGCAGTCATAAAGCCCTGCGGCTCGGACAGTTGATATTCGGGTGCGGTATCGAGCATTTCTTCCACATTTTTTAAGTTTTCCAAACCATCATCATAATTTAACACTCGCTCGGATAACACATTGAATTCAGTCTGTTTTTCTTCGATTTCAGCACCTAATTGTTCAAGTTCTGTCGCTCGCTCTTGCTTTTTGTAATCAAGAACAGATAGGTGTTTTTCGTGCGTTCCTTTATGTTCCCACTCGATTCCATACCGTTCCATAACGAACGCAAGTGCGGATTTTTCTGCACTCACCCATTGGTTCCACTCGGTATCGCCACGAGTTCCGCCTTTGAAACCTTGTGCGGCTAACGCTTGTTTGAGTGATACTCTTGTATCAAGTCCTCGCTTGCTGCCGGTTGTGAACGGAACAAAATCAATGTGCAAATGGGGCGTTGCCTCGTCCATATGCAGATGAGCAGAGAACACCTTTAGGTTAGGATTTCTCTCTTGAAACCCACGATAATACTCATCTAAAATTTGCCTTGCAAGCTGCCCGTTTTCGCTTTCGGCACTCATATTTTCCTTATCGCCAATCTGTAAAATCAGTTCGTGAAACGGCTTTTCTTGCTTTGAATTTCTGATTTTCTCATAGTAATTTTCTATTCTGCGGTCGGCTCTTGTCTGCTTTTCGTTGTATCTTTTTAGCGCTTCATCAAACAATTCGTGGTAGATTTTCTTTATCGGCTCGTTACAGTAGTCTATATTGAGATGACTTCGTTCACCGTCAACATTTTCAGCCTTGAACTTACGGCTGTTATGATTTACAGAGCCTCTACCCACCATTGCACTTATCGTTCTTTGCATTATAAATACCTCCAATCTTATAAACTTGCTCGTCCTCGGTTCTGTTACTCTTGTCAAGAGTAACGCAAAAGCACTTTTGACAGCGGAGCTATCAAAAATGCAACCTGCAAGCAGGTTTTGCGCTCTCCGAGAGGGTGCGGGTCGCCGGTGGCGACCTCTGCCGACTGTGGGCGGCAGAAGCACCGACCGAGCCGGCAGGCGAGACGGAGAGGCTTTTTGAAAAAAGCCTCCTGCACCTTGCAAAAACTTTATTGCGTGACGGTCTGTGTCGATAGTGACGGTAATTTTGCCACCGTCTAAAACAGCGACACAACCGTCACACATCGTCACGCTGTTCATAACTCAAACTGACTTTACGCCCATCGTGACAGCGTTTGTTTTGATAAGTAATTCCATACTCGTTAAACAAACGCCCTGCGTTGATATTCAACTTCATTGTCAAAGCGTTTGCTTTCATATTAATGCCGAGAAAGTCAACAAGCTCCGTCGGACTGCCATACCATTCGGGGTTTTCATTTGTAATTTTGCCGGCTATATTTTCAAGTAATGGTTCAGGTGGTAACTTCCAAAGTTCTGTTTCAGCTCTCTCAAGTTCCCACACAAGGGTTTCGGGATTACGATTGAGATAAATCTTTTGTTCAGGCTGATCTCTGCCTGAAACTTCAAGCGTTGCCGAGTTGCTTGTACGCTTTTCTTTCCGTAAAATAAAGCCACCGTCAGCGGCACCAAGCAATCCGTTAGTTCCTGAAATCATATCAAACTTGTCATCGGAGTTTTGCTTTCTTGTATGGTGAACAAGCAGCAAGCATATTCCATAACTATCCGCAAACTTTTTGAGCCTTGTGATAATCTCATAATCGTTTGCATAGCTGTAATTGTCTCCGCCGACTTCACGCACCTTTTGAAGTGTGTCTATGATAATCAATTTTGTATCGGTGTGTTCGGTCATAAATCTTGTAAGCTGTTCGTCAAGTCCATTTCCAAGTTGACCTGCCGAAACAGAAAAGTACAAATTATCCGCACTTTCCGTTCCGAACATTCGGTACAATCTTTCCTGCAATCTGTGGTAGTCGTCTTCGAGAGCAAGGTATAGAACAGTTCCTTTTTTTACATCAAAATTCCAAAGCGGTGTGCCTGTGCTGATATGGTAAGCAAGCTGTGCCATAAGAAAACTTTTGCCAAGTTTCGGAGCTCCTGCAAAAATATATGTTCCGGGGTAAAGCAAGCCGTCAACCAATGGCGGTTTGCTTTGATACACCGTGTTATATAACTCACGCATAGAAATCGTTTTCAAATGTGATGGATCGAGCTGTTGCAAAAATTCTTTTTGCATTTCCTCAAGATAATCATCTAAGCTCTTGCCTTTCTCATTAAAATCGGTTATACTGTTATTAGTTTGTTTTAGGATTGACTGCTCTGTATCTGCGCCAACAGATACAACCGGAGCGGTCTTTTCTTTTTCTGTCATTCTGATACCTCCTTTAATCCGCCGAGAATATCGGCAATCATTTCGATTAAGTCAAGCAATTCGTCATCGAGTTCACCGCCGTTTTCAATCCTTTGTAATTCCGTAAGTACATCTGCAAGATTATTACGCAAAGCCTTATATACTCTCGGATTGCCTTGAACTACAACCTCTTTGTTTATAAGTCGCCTTGTGATATAATCTTGTTTTGTTAAACCCGAAAGCTGAACATATCGTTCAATCTGTTCCCACTCTTCGGGCGAAACTCTAAAAGCCACAGTCTTATTTCTCCAACGATTGTGTTCATCTTTGTTTTTAAGTGACATATTATTTTCTCTCCTTCCATAATTCGTCAAGTGTGTTTGCCATTTCGCTTTGTTTTGACGGATATATATGTGTATATCTATCGGTAATTTCCACGGTTTCGTGACCTACTCTATCCGCAATAGCAGCGGCTTGGTAGCCTTGATTTATTAAAAGTGAAACATGCGAATGTCTCAAATCGTGAATACGAATACGCTTTACACCTGCGGCTTTTGAGCCTCGGTCCATTTCGTGATGAAGATAGCTTTTTGAAATAGGAAATATCCTGTCGCTATTATTCGGTGAATAAAACATTTTCAAGTATTCTTGCATTTCATCACATAAAAACTGCGGCATTTTTATTGTTCGATTGCTTTTTTCCGTTTTCGGTGGAGTAATAACATCTTCTCCGTGCAATCTTTGATAAGATTTGTTGATTGTAAGCATATTGTTTTTAAAGTCAAAATCACCGGCAGTTAATGCAAGCAACTCACCTACACGAATACCTGTCCAATAAAGCATTTGAAACGCATAATATGAAATGGGCTTGTCCATCATTTCATCAGAGAACTTGCTGTACTCCTCCACAGTCCAATAACTCATTTCCTTGCGTTCTTCCTTACCCATATTACCGACCGTAGATGCCGGATTTAATCTTAAACCATAAATCTTGATTGCGTGATTAAACAAAGAACTTAACTGGTTATGAATGGTCTTTAAATACCCCTGAGAAAGCAGCTCACCGCTTGAATTTGTCATTTTTCTAATCTCGTTTTGCCAAGCGATAACATTTTTCGCCGATATATCGCATAATCGCTTATGCTCGAAATACGGCAATATTTTAGTTTTAATAATATGCTCTTTGGTAAGCCAAGTGTTTTCCTTTAACTTCGGTCGAACATCTTTTTCGTACAATTCCGTAAAAGTCTTAAATGGCATAGTGACATCGGCTTTCTTTTCGGTCAGGAATGCTCGTTCCCACTCCTGTGCCTCTCGTTTGGTGGCAAAGCCACGCTTTAATTTTTGCTGTCGCAAGCCTTGCCAGTCTGTGTAACGGAACTGCACATACCAAGTTCCGTTTTTTTCATTTTTAAATGCTCCCATTTTAATCGCTCCTTTCAATTGTTTTGGTTGAGTAAAATTTTTCGTGAAAGAATTTACGGTCAATTCTGCCGGGAATTGTAATACACCCGGTTGACTGCAATTCTTTATTTAATTTGCGTATAAGTTTATAAGCGTAAGAAACGGAAACGCCCATTTCTTCTGCCACATCCTCAACACGCATAAACATTTTGTTTGACATTAACATCATCCTTTCATTCTTAATTTTCATAATTATTTAGTGTCGGAAAACTTTCTGACCGCATTCCGATTTGCCCGAGCGGATACACCATTACCGTGATGTATGACGGCTATTCAGTTGTTTGCAAATAGACTTAACGCTATTTGCTTAATGATTATACTAAGCATATTCCGTTATGTCAAGTGGTTTTCGCAAAAATATTAAACTTTTTTGTTTTATGTTGCTTGACATTACTTAACTTGTTATGCTATGATATTTAACAGTAAGGTGAGAGGAGCTATAGTATGGCTATCGGCGAAAGAATAAGATTTTTCAGAAATTTAAAAGGTATGACTCAAAAGTATCTCGGTATGCAGGTGGGCTTTCCGGAGAAAACCGCTGACATTCGTATGGCACAGTATGAATCCGGAAGTAGAACGCCTAAGGCTGATTTAACAAACAATCTTGCAAATGTGTTTGGCATATCAACAAGTGCTTTAACTGTGCCGGATATTGACAGTTACAACGGCTTAATGCACACGCTGTTTACACTTGAAGATTTATATGGCTTCCGTATTGATAAACTTGATGACGAACTTTGCATACGCCTTGATAAGGGTATGGGAACAAATTATCTTACAATGTTTGATATGTTTTCCGCTTGGCAGGAACAAGCCGAAAAGTTCAAAAACGGAGAAATCACGAAAGAGGAATACGATAACTGGAGATATAACTATCCCGAAAGCGTAGCTTTCAATTATCGTAAGGAGGGATAAAAATGCCTGTAGTAAATGTTAATTTACTAGTTGACGAAAAGACATATGCTGCTGTTCAAGCCGGAGTTTTGGAACTCTGCGGTATGGCGAAAAATATTGACAACAAACGAGTTGCAAAGCATATTCCCGCTGTTGCAGATGCTGCTAAAGAAGGTGCAGCTAAGGCTATTGATTTTATTCGTGTTCATAAAAAGGGTACTGTTATTGTTAGTGGAATTCTCATAATAGGTAGTGCTGTTGCCGGTGTCATCGGTTACATTGCAACCCGTGATAAAAGAAACCTTGAAAAGCGATTTGCCCAAAATCTTCAGATTTATTTAGATGCCGCAAAAGATGGCAAACTAACTGTGGAAATTTTAGATAATTTAATAAACTCCCTTGATGAACTTTCAAATGACGATACTTCTAAGGCAGTAAACTTGAAAATCACGCCTTCCCAATTTAGTGATTTGATACAAAACATATTTGATTACACCGTATGTTTGGCTGAAGCAAATAATATAAGTCCGACACTTATTAGCAAGCCCAAGATTTTGAAGAAAAAAAACTATTCCGATCTACAATACTATTTGAATATGCAAAAAAATATTTTTGAGCAAGTCGCTTAAAACAAGCATAGAAAAAAGGCATTACCGACTGCAAAAGTCAGTAATGCCTTTTATAGTATTAAGATAATTGTACCTGTAAACCGATAGAACACTTAGAATAAAGTCGTTTTATGGTTTGCTATCATTTTGCTATCAAATCGGGAATTTAAGAACCGAAAACCCAGTGTTTATGCGGGTTTACGCAACTCTTGATATTATTCCCACTCGACTGTGCCGGGGGGTTTGGAGGTGATATCATAAACCACTCGATTTATATGTTCTACCTCGTTTGTAATACGATTTGAAACCTTAGCAAGGATATCGTAAGGGATTTTCGCCCAATCGGCGGTCATAAAATCATCGGTCGTTACAGCACGGATTGCAACAAGGTGATCATAAGTTCTGTGGTCGCCCATAACGCCGACAGTTTTAACGCAAGGAAGAACGCAGAAGAACTGAGCAAGATTTTTCTCATATCCGTTCTTTGCCATTTCATCTCTAAGAACCCAATCGGCATCTTGAAGCACTTTAATCTTATCGGCAGTAATTTCTCCGATAATTCTTACACCGAGGCCCGGACCGGGGAACGGCTGTCTCCATACAAGTTGCTTAGGAATACCAAGCTTTTCGCCTACTGCACGAACCTCATCCTTAAATAAATCTGCAAGAGGCTCGATAATGCCGAGAAATTCAACATCATCAGGTGTATTTACCCTATTATGATGAGTTTTGATAACATCGGCATCGCCTTTACCTGATTCGATACAGTCGGGATAAATAGTGCCCTGTGCAAAATAACCGAGTTCGTCCTGTTTCCTGATTTCGTTCCAGAAAACATTAAAAAATTCAGTACCGATAATTTTTCTCTTCTGCTCAGGGTCAACTACACCTTTAAGCTTTTCAAGGAAAACATCGCCGCAGTTTACTCTTACAAAATTCATATCAAAAAGGCTTGTGAATGTTTTTTCAACAAAGTCACCTTCGTTTTTACGCATTAAGCCCTGATCAACAAAAACGCATGTAAGCTGTTTGCCGACAGCACGTGACAAAAGACCTGCTGCGACGGAAGAATCAACACCGCCTGAAAGACCGAGGATAACCTTTTTATCGCCAATCTGTTTTCTAAGCTTAGCAACGGTATTTTCAATAAAATTATCCATTACCCAATCGCCCTTACAGCCGCAAACTTCATAAAGGAAATTATAAAGCATCTGCGAGCCGAAAACAGAATGAGTAACCTCAGGGTGGAATTGAACGGCATAAATATTTTTCTCAACATTTTGCATAGCTGCGCAAGGGCAGGCATCTGTTGTGCCGATAATCTCAAAGCCCTCAGGAACAGTTGAAATATAGTCCGTATGGCTCATCCAAACTACTGATTTTTCATCAACGTCTTTAAAAAGCTTTGACTCTTTTTTAGTAAATTCAATCTTGCCGTATTCACTTTGAGGAGCTGTTTTAACCTCGCCGTCACCCATCCAAGCGATAAGCTGACAGCCGTAGCAAATACCTAAAATAGGTACTCCGATATTTAGTATATCTTTAGTATAGTGCGGAGATGCCATATCGTAAACCGAGTTAGGACCGCCCGTAAAAATAATACCTTTATAATCATTTTTCTTAATAGTTTCAAGGTCGGTTGTATAAGGCAAAATTTCCGCATAAACATGGTGGTCACGCACACGTCTTGCGATAAGCTGATTATACTGCCCGCCGAAATCAAGAACAAGTATTTTTTCCATATTTTCCTCCGTAAAAATTACTTACAGTTTATTATATATTATAAAAAGAGCATTTGCAAGTAATATTGAAAATAATGATAAATAATCATTGAGTCATAATTTTTACGAACTGAAAAAATTAATCAAGAGTAATTGCAATATGCTCGCCGTTTTCCGTATCAATATTAACAATATCCGTCATATCATTTTCTGCCAATGTCGCAATTTTGTCAGAAATATCCTTGCTAAGACCAAACATATTGCCGATATTAAGGCCGAGCTTTACAAACTTAAAAGGAACTTTAATAATATTCTCTTTTCCATTTTGCTGTGTAACCTTAATCATAATATTCTTTTTGTCATCACTTGATTTTGCATTTGTGTCTTTATTTTCTGATGAATTGACAATATCTTCCTCGTTCTCACGAAGAAGAGCATCAACGCTGACACCGAAATAATCGGCTATTTCGGTAAGTAGAGAAACATCGGGGCAAGAACTGTTATTTTCCCATTTTGAAACAGCCTGAGCAGATACTCCCAATTCATTTGCAAGCTCCTCCTGCGTTATTCCCTTTTTCTTTCTTAATGCGGATATATTATTACCGATATTCATTGCCGCTACCTCCGTTTTAATTTCATTTTTGATTTTGTTAAACATATCAGTTACCTCCTTCGGTAAGCTAATCGTAACACCAAAAATGCCAAATAATCAATTATCCGTCAGTTGTTAAACTACACTGTTTGTTGATTTTTCACTCAACTGACGGTTGAGTAACAAAAAAGAGCAGGAATCAGGCGCATTGCACAAGGAAATGCCCCCTTACCTGCTCTTTAATAATTATTTAGTTAAGACCTTTTTCGTCAAAATTAAGAATAGTGGAAATAATAACGTCAAAGCCTGTTTTGATAGTTTCAGGAACAAGGCGATCTGCCGTGTCACGGCGGTTATGATAATAATCTGCCGGCCTTGGGTCCATAGCGGCAAGGCACGTTGCAGTAATTCCTGCCTGAGAAAAAGCAGCAGCGTCCGAAGAACCGAAAAAGACAGAAGAAAGTTCAATGTCATCATGACCTGCGTCCTTAGATGCGTCCATAACCAATTGGCTAAACTGCTGATTATTTTTAACAGTACCGGTCATATCCTTATTATAAACACGGAGATATTCACGGTCGGTAAGAGTATCTACACACAAAACAACCGTTTCAACGCCACTGTTTACATATTCGTCATAATGATTTTTTGCCCAACTCTTGCAACCTCTGAGACCTGCTTCCTCGCCGTCTGTAATCATAGCGCAAACCTCTGTATTTTCAAAATCAACACCTGCCATATCAAGCATACGAAGTGCACAGACAGCTGCATAAGTACCTGTAAGGTTATCGTTAGCACCCGGAGAAATAGTGTTGAAATCAACAAACATAAACAATGTAACCATACCAAGAGCAGTTACAAAATGGAAAATGTAGCTGTAATTAATCATAAAATCGCCGAAAGTGCCCATATCAACAAAGTTGGCAACAATAGCGATAACGCTCAAAATAAATGAAACGATTGCACCTCCGATTGTCCAACTCATAAAGATAGCCATAAGAGGTACTTTTTTACCGTAGTAAAGGTGACGCCATTCATAAGCCGCATCAATATGACCGCTGATAACAATTCTTCTCTTAACCTCGCCTCTCGGCTTTCGTACACCCATAAGATTATGAGCCTCAATCTTTTTATAAAGAGGGTCCATAAACTGCTTATAAAGCAAAAATTCCATAACGGTGATAAAAAGACCTACAAAAACAACGCCGCAAACAATACATTGCGCCAAAAGAGGTGTAATAATACTTGTATACATTAAAATTGCACAAGCAACTATTGCCAAGAAAATGACAACAGATACAAGCTTTGTAAAATGGAGAAATGCCTTGGGAGCCATTTTATAGCTTTCAAACTCTGTACCGTCGCAGAAAGTATCCATTTCTTTTTTAATATGCTTTTGAGCCGCATAGCAATTCTCGTTGCCTGACTCACGAGGTCCGTATTTTTTAATTACGTTTGTAATTTCCTTAACGGTATAATCAACATTTTCTTTGATTACTGCCTGAGGAAAATCAGAAAATTTCATTTACTTTTCTCCTTGCTCAATATATTTTTTGTTAAGCTTAACTTCAAGATGAGTATCGCCCATACTGAACTCTTTTCTAATCTTTGATTTTAAGAGCCATTTTTTAGGCATAGCTACACTGTTTACCGCATAGCTCATACCAAAATATTCAAAATACGGCTTGAAATTTTCCATTCTTGCCATAAATGAATCAAATTCTTTCTTGCTTTCAGGCGACCAAGCCACCTCGGCAAGCGCTTGAGTTCTCGGATACATAAATACTTCTAACTTTTCGGGACAATCTGTCCACTCTGTCCAGTTTTCTGCCTCTATTCCGAGAATGTTTTTTTCACTTTCGGGTTTAATTCCGAAATTTTTATAGTTGTAATTATATGTGTTTTTAAGAGAGTATTGAGCATAAGTCATATCAAAATAGAAGGACTGATGATTAGACAAGATTACGCTGTTGCCGTTATTTGCCCAATCTCTTGCTCTTGAATCTTTTTTAGGAGTCCAATATTGGCATATTACGGATTTATCAAGGCTTTTTGCCTTTAAAACCTCATTCCAACCGATAAGCCTCTTGCCCTTTGACTTGACAAACGCAAGAATTTCATTATTAAGCCAGCCTTGCAAATCTTCCTCGTCCTTAAGGTTGTTATCCTTAATCCTCTTTTGACAGCAAGGGCATTTTTTCCACTCCGACTTCGGTGCTTCGTCACCGCCGATATGAAAATAAGGTGCAGGGAAAAGTGAGCAAACCTCATCAATAACGTTTTTAACAAAATCAACCGTTTTATCCTTGCCTGGGCAAATAGGCCTGTTCCAATCAAATTGCCTAAGCTTTCTTTGAGGAATGGCGCCGCCAAAGTATCCGGGCACATCCCTGTTAATTTCACGGCACGCAAGCCAAGGATAAGCGGCAATAGCAGCGGCGCAGTGAGCCGGAAAATCAATTTCAGGCACCACCATTATTCCACGTTTTGCGGCATAATCAACAATTTCCTTAATATCATCCTGAGTATAAAAACCCGAATATTCCTCATTAATAATATCTGTACTGCCCCAACCGTGAATTTGAGTATATGCTCTTTTTGAGCCAATCTCGGTAAGAAGCGGATATTTTTTAATTTCAATTCTCCAGCCCTGATCGTCAGTCAAATGCCAATGGAAAACATTAAGCTTTAACATAAACATCATATCGAGCATTTTTTTAACATATTCCTTGCCGAAGAAATGGCGGCTTTCATCAAGCTGAACGCCTCTCCAAGAAAATCTTGGCTTATCATTAATAATGCAACAAGGAATTTCTTTTGAGCCAAGCTCAAATTTACCAATCTGACGGAGAGTTTGAAGCGCATAATAAGCGCCTGTTTCACTTGAAGCCTTGATTGAAATTAAATCGGGTGTAACCTCCAACTTATATTCCTCTTTATCAAGCGAAGAGTCCTTTTTTATAACAAGTTTGCCGTCCTGAGCTTTTTCAAGCTTTAAAAGTTTTAAATCAAAATCGGAATTCACCTTAAGCTGTTCGTCTATCGCAAACACGCCGCTCTTTTCCTGAGCATAGTATGCAAGCGGTATTAACTGCAACATAAAATTACCTCACTAATATACATTTTGTTTTACCACAACATTTTACATTTTACCATAATATAACATAAAACTCAACTGTTTAAAGATTTTGTAAATTATTAGTAACAATTAAAGTGCAAGAAAATCGGAAATTTGGCTTAATTTGTCCAAAACAGGCGCATTTGTTTTTTCAAGAACACTTCTATCCTGATGGCCGCAGGAAACAAGTATGCAATCGCAGGAAATACTTTGCGAAACTTCATAATCGTGAACGGTATCTCCGATAAAAAGGACATCGTTTTTATCTATTTTGTTATCATCAAACCACTTTTTCGCAAGACTTGATTTGCTCACCGCCAAATCGTCATCTATACCCAATACATCATCAAAGTAATCTTTGACTTTAAATTTCTCCACCTGATTTAAAAGTCTGTTTTTCTCGCAGGCGGAAACAATGATTTGCTTACATCCCCTATTTTTAAGGAGTTTAAGAATCGGCAGCGTTTCATCATTAAGCTTTGCCGTAAATTGCAAAGAAGTATAAACCTCAACATATATTTCAGCCAAGTCCTCAAATTTATCCCTCGAAAAATCAAAGCCTGCCTTTTGATAATATTCACTTACGGGGAACGTAAATATTTTCTTATATAAATCAAGGTCAATTCTGTTTTTATATCCTGTTTTTTCAAGCATTTTGTTCATTGTGTAAACGCTGATTTCAACATCGTCAAAAAGCGTGCCGTTCCAATCCCAAATTACGTATTTATATTTCATAGCTTATTCTTTATTATTAGCGCCGAAAATATCGGCAACCTCGGTTATTGATATGTATGCTTTAACTGCGAAAACGGCTTGGACTGATGTTCATGCCGTTTTAGCGTGTAGAAAAAATCCAATTACAAATTTCTACACGCTGTCAGACTTCAAGAAAGTGAGATAAATTTCGTATTTTGCGAGCGGGTGCTGTACATTGGTACTGCCTCCGAGCAAAAGACGGAAAGTGCCAAAAGTGGCTTGCACGTAGTGTTCAAGCCACTTTTCTATAGATGTATTTTTGATTTTATTTCGGCAAGATCAAATCTGCGATTCGGCAAACCCTTTTGTCACTTCGTGACATTTCCCCTGTAAGGGGAATCTCCCTTGCCCTACGATACGTCGAAAGAAATTCCGTGTTTGAATGAATTTCTTTGAAATTCATAATAAACACTTCGTTCCTTTCTCCTTTTCCCCACCAAATTTTCAATTTGTCGGGGTCCCCGAATGGAATTTCGTTTTATAGCACGGCACGGTTTAGCCACTTTATCGACAGTCTAAAAGAGCCTTCCCAAAGGAAGACTCTTTTAATTTATTATCTTAGATATTAGCCAAGTTCTGAGAAGTACTTGATTGTTCTAACCATCTGAGATGTGTATGAGTTTTCGTTATCATACCAAGAAACAACCTGAACCTCATAAGTGTCGTCAGCAACCTTAAGAACCATTGTCTGAGTTGAATCGAAGAGTGAACCATATCTCATACCAACGATATCTGAAGAAACGATAAGGTCTTCATTGTAGCCGAATGACTCTGTAGCTTCAGCCTTCATAGCTGCGTTGATAGCGTCAACTGTAACTTCCTTGTCAGTCTTAATAACTGCTGTAAGGATTGTAGTTGAACCTGTTGGAGTAGGAACTCTCTGAGCAGAGCCGATAAGCTTGCCGTTAAGTTCAGGAATTACAAGGCCGATAGCCTTTGCAGCACCTGTTGTGTTAGGAACGATGTTTACAGCACCTGCACGAGCACGACGAAGGTCACCCTTTCTCTGAGGACCGTCAAGAATCATTTGATCACCTGTGTAAGCGTGGATTGTGCACATGATACCGCTCTGGATAGGAGCGAAGTCATTAAGAGCCTTAGCCATAGGAGCAAGGCAGTTAGTTGTGCAAGATGCAGCAGAAATAACTGTATCTTCAGCTGTAAGTGTGTCATGGTTTACATTGTAAACGATTGTTGGAAGGTCGTTACCTGCAGGAGCAGAAATAACAACTTTACGAGCACCTGCCTGAATATGAGCAGAAGCCTTTTCCTTTGATGTATAGAAACCTGTGCATTCGAGAACTACGTCTACGCCAAGCTTGCCCCAAGGAAGGTCAGCAGCATTAGGCATTTTGTAAATAACAATTTTCTTGCCGTCAACAACAATATAGTTGTCTTCGCCTTCACCTTCGTGGAAATCAACAGTGTGACCCTGAGCAACATAGTTACCCTGTGATGAGTCATACTTAAGAAGATGAGCAAGCATCTTTGCACTTGTAAGATCGTTGATAGCAACTACTTCGTAGCCTTCTGCGCCAAACATCTGACGGAAAGCAAGACGACCGATACGGCCGAAACCATTAATAGCAACTTTTACCATTGGAAATTACCTCCGAATATAATTTAAAGTTTTATTGCTTTTGTGCATTATTTATTTTATACTGTTTGTCATCATTAATCAAGAAAAAAATGCAAATTTTACACTTTATACAAAAACAGTTAAATTTATTAGCACCTTATAGTTAATTTTTTAACAAACTTCATATAATAAGGAGTATATATTACCTTATTTATACCCTTAGTGTTGCAATTTGAAAAGAAATTTGTTAAAATTCATATTAACAAAAGCAAAAGCAAAGGACGATATATATGTTTGTAGATATTGCTAAAATTAAAATAAAAGCGGGTGACGGCGGCGCAGGTGCGGTTGCCTTTCACCGTGAAAAATATGTTGCCGCAGGCGGACCTGACGGCGGCGACGGAGGCAAGGGAGGCGACGTTGTATTTGTTGTTGACGATAACCTTGCAACTCTTGCAGATTTCAGATACAAAAGAAAATATGTTGCAAAAAACGGTGAAAACGGCAGAGGTTCACGCCAATACGGCAAGAAAGCGCCCGACCTTGAGATTAAAGTTCCGAGAGGAACAATAATTCGTGAAGCAAACTCCGGTGCAGTTATGGCTGATATGAGCAAGACTGACAGATTTATTGCCGCAAAGGGCGGTAAAGGCGGCTGGGGCAACATTCATTTCGCTACCCCTACACGTCAAGTTCCGAGATTTGCAAAGCCTGGTGTTCCGGGTGAGGAATGGGAAGTTTCACTTGAATTAAAGCTTCTTGCCGATGTCGGCCTTTTAGGCTATCCGTCAGTAGGAAAATCAAGTCTTATTTCCGTTGTAAGCCAAGCAAAGCCAAAAATCGGCGACTACCATTTTACAACTCTCGTGCCAAACTTAGGCGTTGTTTCTATGGGAGAGGGCAATTCATTTGTTATTGCGGATATTCCGGGACTTATTGAGGGTGCAAGTGATGGTATAGGCCTCGGTCACGAATTTTTGCGCCATGTTGAGCGTTGCAGGCTTCTTGTTCATATTGTTGACGTCAGCGGCAGCGAAGGCAGGGACCCGATTGAGGATTTTGAAAAAATAAACGAGGAACTTGTTAAATTCAATCCTGAGCTTGCCAAGCAACCGCAGATTGTTGCGGGCAATAAAATTGATATGGCAGAGCCTGAGCAAATTGAGCGATTCAAGAAGTATGTAGAAGATAAGGGTTATGATTATTATTCAATTTGTGCGCCGATTATGGAAGGCACAAAGGAGCTTATGAACGCTGTTTGGAATAAGCTTCAAACTCTTCCACCTATCAAGGAATACGAGGTTGAGGAAATTCCGCTTGAAGCAATTGTTAAAGATGATAAAGGATTTAAAATTTCTCAGCCTGAAGAACATTATTTTCTTGTTGAGGCAAGCTGGTTTCCTAAAGTGCTCAAAGGCATTGATATCGAGGACTACGAAGCACTTCAATATATGCAAAGGGTATTAGAGAAAAGCGGAATTTTTGATGCACTGAGAGAAAAAGGAATTGAGGAGGGTGACGTTGTATCGCTCTATGATATAGAGTTTGAATACGTGCCTTAATTTAATATGAGATTTGTTGATAAAGAAGTAAATCCTAAGCAGTTAAGCCCGCTTAATTTAGCGTTTATCGGCGATTGCATTTATGAAATTCTTGTTCGTGAAACACTTGTTCTCGATGCAAACCGCCCTGTAAATGATTTGCATAGGGAAAGTGTTAAATTTGTATCGGCGAAAGCACAAACGGCAGCTTTTGAAAAAATTAAAGATATTTTGAGCGATGAAGAACTTGCCGTTTTTAAGCGAGGCCGCAATGCAAAGGTAGGTCATTCCCCTAAAAGCGCAACAGACGGGGAGTATCACTGCGCAACGGGAGTTGAAGCATTATTCGGCTATTTGTACTTAAATAATGAGATTGACAGAATAAAAGAGCTTTTTTCTAAAATAAACTCTTGACATTCAACGCAACTTGTTATATAATCAATATCGCTGACGGGAGCATAGCTCAGCTGGGAGAGCATCTGCCTTACAAGCAGAGGGTCACAGGTTCGAGCCCTGTTGTTCCCACCAAAATAAAAAGGATACCATTCGGTATCCTTTTTATTTTTATGTAAATATGTATGTGGCTCGAAGCTGTGACAAGATACTCCAAATTTGGCGAACGAAGCGAGCAACAAATTTGGGAGAAACAGTCTGGTGGACTGTTTCGTAGTATCTTTGTTTCTTATGAGAGCCCGTCATATTGTTTTCTTGTGCCAATCGGATATTTTGGCTCTAACCTGTGACTCGTCCAAAGAAATTTCGTGTTTGAATGAATTTCTTTAAAATTCATAATAAACACTTCATTCCTTTCTCCTTTTCCCCAAAAAACTTTTGCTTTTCGGGGACCCCGATTGAAATTTCGTGTTTGTAAAACGGGCGACCGATGGTCGCCCCTACGGTTTATTTCAAAATTTGACACACAACTGTACGGCAGATTTTGAATGATACAAAGTCAGCGACAACGAGGCACGGTTTTCCGCTTTATCGATAATTTAAAACGCCGTCGAATAATCGACGGCGTTGTTTTTTGAATTTTTATGAAGATTAAGCTGCTTTGCGAGCCTTTTCGGCTGCTCTTTCAAGTGCAAGCTTATAATCTTTTTGGTCAGTAAATATTTCGTTTTTATAAGGATTTTTCTTTTGTTCCTTTGCACGCTTAATAATAGAAGCAAATACACAAACATTAGCCACAAGAGCAATAATGGCAATTATGCCTTGCATTGTAGGGTCTGCGTTTGTTGGCGGAACTGTAGGGTCCATATATCCGTCTGCATAAACGGATGTAAGAACCGAGAAGCGGCTCTTGTCTTGAAAAAGAGGAAATACCTGAGCAAACATACACCAAAGTGCAAGTGTGTTAGCTCTGTTTTGAATCCAACCGCCCTTATTCCAAAATGCATTTGCAAATGTAGGAGCAAGAAGAAGTGCAAGGCCACAATACCAAGAGTGAGTAGGGAGATTATTATAAGTATATTCAAAGTTCCAAAGGTCATAAGCCAAAATATAGCACCATGTCATATCAGGCCACAGCATATCCTGCTTATTCTTTGAGGAATAGATGCCCCACCAACCTGTCATACAGAAAATATTTATAATACCGGCGATACCGTTCACCCAGTTCCACCAGCCGCCATAGAGCCATACATTTTCAGACGAAAGCCACCAGCCGCCTGAAATTCCGCCCTTAATTGCCGACTCAAAGTCAGAACCAACTGCGATAAGAATGTTGATAGCGACGATTGCAAACGGGAACACCTTAAACCAATCTTTTTTGCCGATGCCCCATTTATACTTAAGCATCATAAAGCCGATACAACCTGCTGTTGCTGCATAAAGCTTTGCATAATGGAACCAGCTGTTCATATGAACATAGGTATCATTTTGAAGCGCCCAATCAGCTCCCTTAGCCGCACCAATATAAATTGCGATGAAATATACCGTCAGTGCTGCCGGTAAAACAAAGAAACAAAAAATTCCGCCTGCTTTTGTTCGCCTTGCAATTTCATTCATAACGACGAGACCGACAAAGACCATTACCCAGCCGAGAAGTTGCCAGCCGGCCATGTCGCCGTAAATTTGGAATAACATTGTCATTCCCCCTCCTCTAAAAAAAGTTAAATAAAAATCATATCATCAAGACAGAACGCATTAATATGCTACCGTGCCTCAATTTCCTTTATCATAATTTCATTACCCGAAAGAAGATAGGTTTTTTCGCTTTGACAGTAAGGGCAAATTTTACCATACTCTACGGTTTTGTATTCGCCCTTGCAGTTTTCGCAATACGTTACTGCCGGGATAACTTCTACCTTAAGTTCTGCCCCATTCATAAGCTCACTCTTTGAGCAAGCCCATTTCCAACAATCCTCAAGATAATCGTGCAGCACACCCGAAGCCTCGCCTATTTCAACCGTAACAGACGATACCGTTTCAAGCTCATTTTCCTTGCCTACATCTTCAATTTCGTTAATGATATGAAAAACTATACCAAGTTCGTGCATAATTAATCCTTTTTAGCCTTTTGAGCCTTTTTAATCTTGAAATTACGCTTAATCATATAAGGCAAAATTGCTTTCATCTTGTCATCTGAATTAACCATTGTGCTACATTCGGGATTATCTCTAAAAAGATGAATTGCATCAAATTCGCACTTAGTAGTACAAATTCCGCAGCCTATGCATTTATTTTCGTCAACAACGGATGCACCGCAACCAAGACATCGTGCAGTTTCTTTTTTAACCTGCTCCTCTGTAAGGGGAAGATGAGCATCCTTAAACGAAGATTTAGCGTCAATTTTCTTATTAATATTCGGGATTTGACGTGAGGAATTATCGTAACTGTCAACAAGGATATCGTTCTTATCAAGCATTATGAAATCACGTCTGTTTCTGCCGACTGTAAGGCTTGCGTTGAAATGAACAAACCTATGGATTGACTCTGCACCATCTCTGCCTGCAGCAATAGCGTCAATGGCAAAGCGAGGGCCTGTGTAAACGTCACCGCCGACGAAAATATCCTTTTGCCCTGTTTGATAAGTAAGACTGTCCGCTTGAGGAGCGTTACCTCTGCCAAGTTCTACCGCCTCACCGTCAATAAGATTGCCCCATTCAATTGACTGACCGATTGAAAGATAAATACGGTCACATTCAATTGTTTGAGTATCATTTTCGTCATACTGAGGGTTAAATTTGCCGTCTGCATCTTTAACACTTGTGCATTTTTTAAGCACAACGCCTGTCACCTTGCCGTTCTCTGCAAGAATTTCCTTAACGCCCCAGCCGTTGTTTATTTGAATACCCTCGTCCTCGGTTTCAAAAATTTCCTCTTCGCTCGCAGGCATTTCCTCTCTGCTTTCAAGGCAGAACATACCCAAAACATCAGCGCCGCAACGCTTAGTTGAACGTGCAACATCAACGGCAACATTACCACCGCCGATATTGGTAATTTGGTGAACAAAACCGTTATCCTCGGCACGCTGAAGAATTTCCATAACCTTTTCACGTGTGATATAGTGGCCCTTATTTGTTTCAACAAGGTAATCCGCCATATCGCCGACACCGATACACCAATCCTCAGGGTCATCAGCACAGCCTTCGCCGCACATTGCACGGCTATAACGGCACGAACACGGGCCTGCCGCATATTTGCCGTCATATTTATCAAGCCAATGAGAAATATGTTCCACATCAGCAGACTGATTTTCCATTAAAATTGCCTTTTCAACAGGGATAACGTGCATACCTATTCCGGCGCCTCCCGGAGGCACCATCGGCGTAATTGCTTCAAGCGGAAGCTGAGTCATACGCTCAAAGAAATTTGCGACCTGCGGATGCTCACAAATATTATCCCATTTCATATTAAAGAATTCTGCGCTTCCGGGAACGAACATAGGAAGCACATATTGCTTTTCATGCTCCGGATTTTCCCAATTAAATTCAACAAGACCTACATTTGCCATTTCCTTAAGAAGCGGCTCAAGGTAAGCGGCACTTTTGCCCGTAGCTTTTATAATTTCCTTAAGCTTCATACCCTTGTGTACCTTCATCTTAAGGGCAACCTCTGCCATCTCGTCGGTTACAATTGAAGCAAGACCCCCAATATTCAGGGTCGTTAACGGTAAGCTCTTTACCTACCTTTGGAAGCCACGGCAATTTATACAAAACTCTGTCTGTAATATGCTTGCCGAGTGCCAAAATCAAAGTACGTGCAGGCTCGTTTGAATGATTTTCATAATAGTGCATCACTCTGTCATCGTACACCCTATCCTTAGGCGGCTTGACAGTATCAAATTTGTATTCATACTCCTTATTTGACATAGTATTCTCCCTCTAAAATATACATCTTATGTCATAAATTACAATTTCATTTTATATGTTTGTTAATTATTTGTCAATATACAGTTAAAGGTAAAATGTCATATTCGGGAATGATTAATATTTAGTTTATTTTTTTATTCAAGGTTTTAAAAACGCAAAAAGAGACGGCATTTCTGCCGTCTCCAAATGCTTTAATCAAAGTGTCAGATTAGTCATTTCCACCGAAGCCCCAGTCAGTACCACCGGATGTAGTAATAACATCAGCTGTCTGAGAAAATTCATTAACCTCTGACACCGGCTTTGTATAAAGCTCTTTCATTAGGTGTGTCCTCCTTAATTTATCAAAGCTCGCTTCCACCCCTTAAGGCAGAGGTGAAAGCTTTGCTAAATTGTGTTAATTAAGCATTATAGTCGTAAAGTGATGCTTCTGAATAGTAAGTATGAACATGACCATCTGCATCCTTAGTAACTACGAATGCTCTTGCGCCGGCAACGCCTGTCTTTGCAGTAAGACCGTAGTTCAAACCAATCTGTGAAGCGTTGATGTTGTTATAAATAACTCTAACCTTACCAGGATTTGTACCTGATGCAGTATTGCCAACGTTTTCAAGTGTAAGGTCTGAAGCTGTTACATTCTTACCATATACGAAGCCCTGGCTATATACTGTCTCATTATCGGCAACAGTACGTGTTGCAACAAAGAGAACGTCACAATCTGTAGCTGAAGGACGAGTTGTTGAAACGATAGCAACCTGAGTCTTAGAAGTGTCATCAGCCTTTGTAACTGCTGTGAGTTCGATATCCGAAGCACAGAAGAATGAGTATGATTCACCGTAACCAACTGTTGCGCCGTTTACTGTCCATGATGTTGCGCCTGCCTTAGTAACTGTTACCTTAGCATCATATGCAACATTTTCAGCCTTGTCAGTGTAGTCAGTGCCGTTAACTGTGATTGTTGCGCCTGCAGCCTTAACTGTGTAAGTCTGAGTAGCATCCTTCTCATAGATAGCTCTGATGGTCTTACCTTCTGTAAGAGCGGTAATCTCATCGTTTGTAAGAGCCCAGCCCTTGAATGTATAACCAGGATAGATAGGAGCAGTTGCAGGAACCTTAATGTTTGCACCGCTTGTTACTTCCTGAGTTGATACTACGTTGCCGTACATATCAATGAATACAACTACGAATGTTGATTCAGCTGTTTCTGTAAATACAGGAGTTACCTCTGTATCAGCAACTGCTGTGAATGAATATGTTTCGTTAGTTGAAACGAGCTTGTTAGCAACCTTCCAACCTACGAACTCTGCACCCTCATTAGCCTGAGCTGTAAGAGTTACAGTTGAGTTAGCAGGAACCTTAGTAGTCTTACCGTTTGTTGCGTCCTCGCTGTTAAGAGTTGTTGTACCGTAAGCAGTCTTAGCAACTGTGATATCATAACCCTTAAGCTGAGGAAGAACCTTAGTTTCAAGAACCTGACCGCAAATTGTACAGCTTGTAACTTCTGAACCCGGCTTATCAAGTGTAGGCTCTGTTACAACAGGTTTACCCTTTGTGCAATCTTCTGTTACAACCTTAGCAACTTCGTCATAGTTAGCGTTTGCTGTTACAGCAGAAACTTCCGGCCAGCTATAAGTTGTATGGCTGTGCTGTTTATTACCTGCCGGTGTAGCAGTTGTATCAGCAGTATTTGTCTTTGGAGCTACAGGAGTAGCGCCTGCAGCAAGCTTCTGAGTATCAACTACAGTGCCTTCAGCGTTTGTAAATGTGATTGTATAAACCTTAACAAGACCCTTAACTGCATCTTCAAGAGCAGTAGCAGCAGCAGTTACCTGTGCCTGATCTGTATAAGCTTCAACAGTAGCCTTAGCGTTAGCTTCAAGAGCAGCTGTTACCTTAGCATAAGATTCTGCTGTGTAATCGTCAGCCTTTACAGCCTCTGCCTTAGCAAGTGCAGCATAGTAAGCTGTACCGTCAAGCTTATCGTCCTTAGTCTGAGTATCTACATGATTACATACAGTACATGTTCCTGTAAGAACAGTGCCTGAAACAAGTGTATGCTTGCTTGTCTCTGCATAAGTAATGTTACAATCTTCCTCAGCTGTAGTAGCAACCTCTTTGTAAGTTGCATCTGCAGTAGCAGCTGATACTTCCGGCCATGAGTAAGTTGTTACTTCGTGCTTATTATCGCTCTTATAATTTACAGCTGCAGCAGTATTTGTTGAAGGAACTGTTGGAGTATCGCCTTCTTTAACTGTCTGCGTATCAACAGTCTTGCCGTTGATGTCATTAAACTTAATTTCATAAGTTGTTTCAGCAGGAGTATCAACAAACTGGTTTTGACCCATAAATGTAATCTTAGTTGAGCCAGGCCATTCTGTATCGTTATCAAACTTTTTTGTTGATGGATTATAGTAATTTTTTGCGTATGATGTGTACTCATTAGGCATAATACCGTCAGTTTGATTAGCAATATAATAGCAGTTGTTAACCTCTGTTGCATCCTTAACGTTAAATTCAATATTGCCTTCTTTTACAATTTTGAATGCATAAGTTGCAACGATGGCAGAATCTGAATATGTGTAACCAGGTTCGCCTGTAGCCGGGTCATAGAAAACGCCATCTGCTTCTGATGAAGTTGTAGTAGTTTTAATCAAATTAGCCGGAGCCATAGAAAACTGAATACCTGATGTATTACCAGCATCATCTTTAAGAACCTCAGATGTGTTAGTTTCAATATCAGGTAATTCACTAGCATGTAAGCCATCTTTCATACAAGTAGAAAAGCTTCTTAAATAGTCTGTACCGCCAATAGACCAAGCACCTTTATTAGCTGCTTTCATTTCGCTTTCAGTACCTAATGCATAAACTGTTTTTTTACCCTGTTTATAAGAATATACACCCGCAAGTTCAATAGCATCGTTAAACTCTAATTGTGCAATGAAATAACCAATTTCTTTAATATTTTCACAAATAACAGTCATTGTGAAATAATCGCCAACACCAAACTGAAGGTTTTCGCTAAGTGTGCTGTATCCATTCTCTGATGCTACATTATAAGTGTTTGCCTTGTCTTTATCAATATAAAGAGTACCGGATGCAACACCGTTAGTCACTTTATACTTATAATCAACAGGAACACCTCTAAGCGATGAATAAGAAAAATCAGATGCAGCAGCGCCACTTGTCGAATAATCATTATAATCAGAAGCGCCGCCGTCAAAGAATGTACCAAACTGAAGCTTAATATTAGGTGAATAGTCACCAACCGCAGCTAAAGCAGTAAACGGAACTGACATAATGACCATAAGAACTGACAAAATGACAGCGATTGCCTTTTTGAAAGTTTTATTCATTTTCGTTCTTTCCCCCTATTATTTTAAAGTTACACTGTTGTAATTTACAGTCTTATTGTAAAAAGCAATAAATGACATATAATCTGTACCGTTCACAATGTTATCGCCGTTAAAATCACAATACAAATTATAATCGCCTGTGTATGAACTTATAAATGTCATATAATCTGTACCATTTATAAGTTCATCTTTATTGTAGTCACAAATAACGACGCCGACAGAGCCAACATCTTTAGACTCGGAAACTACTAATGTAACTTTTCTGTCAACCGTGGTTTCACCACTAATCAACATTGTATACTCGCCTGCCGGAACGCCGGAGAGAGTATATTTGCCATTTGAATCTGTAGTCGCAGTGGCAATGGCAGAACCATCTGCTGACTCAACAGTAAGATTAATATTTGCAATACCGGCAGATACTTCAGTACCTGTCAAATCTGTTGCAATCTTAACCTGACCTGTAATATCATAACCGGACGCCTTTGGTGAAACGTCACAGGTCATTAAATATAGAGAACCGGGATAATCGGCAGATTTGGTAACAAGAGCATACTCATCGTCAAATCCGTCATTATAATTAGCCAAAACGAAAGTCTTATTTGGGTCTGTTGAAACCGAAATAACATCAGCGGCGTCACAATCCTTTGCAAAAGCAACCGAGAAGGTTGCAAGCAACGTGCCGTCCTTTGTTACAGATGAACAAGTGTCAGCATCTGAAACAAAGCCGAATACCAAATTAGAATCATTCGTTACGGTTCCCATCGAAGATACGCCGGCAACCTCATCAGAAAGAAGAGCCTTAGGCTCACTCTGCACCGATACATCCGAAGAATAGGTTGATGTAACCTGCACAACCGATAACTCGGTAACGCCCTCTAAATAAAAGCTGACGTCGTATGTACCGGCAGGTAACTTATCACCGTCGTATTGTTTGCCGTTAGAATCTGTGTATGTGCAATAAACGTTCGGGCTCTCCGTTCCGAGCGCAGCAGCATACGAAGTACGAGGAAGGCACACAACAAGCGCAACAAAAACCAAAAACGCAAGTGTACCGAAAATAACACCTACTCGTTTTTTTGCAATTGTATTCATTGGTGTTACCTCCTTGTTGAAAAAATTCGCTTAATTTGGGGAGAAGCAGAATCGCCGTGAAGGGCAAAGACAAAATCGGTCAGAAAACATAAAAATATGAAACCAAGCAACTTTGGCAAAAGCCAAACACCGTGAAACATTAAATATTTACTAAACGAAACTGCCCATAGCCTCCCCGCCCAAAGCGGGCATGGTATATAAACGGCAAAAGCCGAATATATCAAGACAAAGCAAAGCCATAGCTCTGCTTAATTAAATGATAACACAAGTTATCGTAATTTTCAAGCAAAACTTCTTAGGGACTTTCGCCCCTAAGAAGTATAGAAATTAATTAGTCAAGAGCAAGCGGTGCATAATCAACTGTGTTGTTATAGAATGAAACAAATGTCATATAGTCAGTACCGTTTACAACATTATCTCCATTGAAATCACAGTAAACATTGTATTCACCTGTATATGCGGAAACGAATGTCATAAAGTCAGTGCCGTTAATCAAATTATCACCATTATAATCACAAATAGCAACAGGAATCTTAACGCCGCTGATATCACTATTACCGCTTAGGGTGACAGTTCTGTCAACGGTAACCTTATCTCTGTGAATTGTCAACTCAGTTGTACCAACCGGAACATTTGCAGTAAATGTACCGTCGGAAGCAGACGTTGCAACAACTACACCATTAGCCAAAATATCTATTCCGCCAATGCCTGCAGATGACTGAGTACCGTCAAGATTTGTAGCGATATTGATTGTACCGCTTACAGAAATTGTCTTAGGTCCTACTGACTCAACCGAAGGAACGATTGTAGTATTGCCTGTAACAGTAAGCTCATACGGGAATGCTGTTGCTGTATCGTCAAATGTAAGTTTGTCGCCGTTAACAGTAAGTTCAGGTTTAAGAGTATAACCTTCCTCTGCTGTTACATTGATTGAAACAACCTGACCCTTTTCTACAGCTACAGGACCTGAGTAAGCAACGCCGTCGATTGTTACTGTAGCACCTGCAACAGGAGTTACAGTAAGCTCACAGCTCTCAAACTCGGTAAGACCGATTTCAGCTGCCTGAAGTTCAGTATCAACATTGTAAATCTTAGCAAGCTGAGCGTCATAGTTCTCACGGTCATTGATATTGAATGTGCCGGAATTCTTATACTTATAAGAACCGTTACCATAGTTAGCAAGGTCAACTGCGGCAGCAAGAGCTCTCACGTATCTGTTCCAAGATGCTGATGAGTACTTTGTTGTGCCTTCGTTAACAAGCTTACCTGATGCATCAAATGAACCAAAGCGTGGGTTAGCTGCTACGCCATTCTTAGATACGGTTGCTTCAGTAGCAACTGTACCGTCCTCATTGTATGTAGCAGGTGTTGCCTTGAGCATTGAGTAAGCATTACCCGATGCACACTTGATTTCATTTTCAAGCTGCTTGCCCTGGTAACCACGTTCAATAACTGCAGAAGCGAATATGTTAAAGAGTTTAACGTATTCTTTTGCCTGAACAGAAGATACTTCAGAAGCTGTGGTATAAGTAAACTTAGTACCTGCATTCTTGAGATCATTCATAAGCTTAGCAGCGTCAACATAAGACATACCGTTTCTTTCAACAGTCTTGCCTGTTGTTGCGTCAACGTAATCAACGTCAACTGTATACTGCTGTTCAGCCTTCTTTGCATATTCTACCATCTTATTATATGTAAGAATATCAAAGTTAATTTCTTCAAGACCGTTTCTAAGCTCAGAAATCTCATTGTAGAGTGTTGATGATGAGCTGATAAGGTGAGACTTAACTACGCTAAGAACATATTCAAGTCTGTCATTAGCCTGAGTAGCAATACCACGATTATCTACTGAGTCCATCTCGCCTGAGTTAGGAATGAGCTGATACTCAGCTGATGGGAACTTACATGCCCAATTATCGCCTGAGTTGCACTTTTTGCCTTCAGCATTTCTGTATACATATTGAACCTGATTATAAAGAGGCTCGTTATCTTTGTTTGTATCCTGAGTAGTTGTCGGTCTCTGCCATGGGCCGCCAGGATATGTATCGAGATCCCATTTTGTAGCATACTTAACTGAGTTAGTAAGGTAATAGTTACCGTCCTGACCGAGTGTTACATTAGCCAATGCAGCATCCTTGCCATTCTTAACATCTGATGATGTAAGCGGCTTTGGTGAGTAAATAGGCATTGTACATTTCTCATCGGAATAGTAAATTCCCTTTACGCCGCCACTGGTTGCACCTGTTGTAGCGTCTATTGTGCCGCCGACATAAGCAGTTGCTTTAACCGATTCAGGGATTGTGTAGCTTACCTGAGTACCCTTTACAGTAAATGTTACTGTTTCGTTAGAGGTTGAGTAAGGAACGTATGCACGATCGCCTGTTGCGGAAGTTGTAACTGTAGTTGTAACTGCATACTCTGTTTTATCTGACTGAGTAAGAGCTGATTCAGCAGTGTAAGGAGCTGACTGAACGCTAAGTACATTCATAAGAGCATCCTTAGCCAAATCATAAACTGAACCGATAGATGCATCCTCTTTGAAGTCGGATGTTTTATAGTTAGCCATGATATTGGCAAGTTCTTTATAGTTCTTATCAAGTGAGCCGGCTGAACCGCTTTCACCGATAACAAGCTGGAAGCTGCCTGTCTTATAAGAACCTGAATTATAGAAGTTAACATTAACATCATAAGTGCCGGTCTTAACAGTAGCCTCACCGTCGAAACCAAACGGTCTGTAGTTATTAACAGCATTTGAACCAAATGTTTGCTTTGAGGTATTTATATAGATAGCATCAATACCGGTACCGAGTGTAACCATATTAAAGATGTTATCATAGTTATATTTACCACCGGTCTTAAGATACATTGTATCATAAATACCGCTTTCATTGATATGGTAACCGGCAATAATCTTAGCATCAAGTGCTTCCTGAAGAGTGAATGCAACGTGAGTTCTTGTTTCAATCTCCTTGCCCTCATTTTGCTTTGAAATGTTACCGATTTCCTCAGAAGTATAACCTCTGTAGTACTCAACAGCACCAAGGCCGCTACCTGTAGAAGCGTTTGTATGGTTACGCTGCCATTCGCCGAATTCGCCTGAGCCTGCAGATGTTTCTACACGATAGTCATACATACCAATCTTAAGAAGATCACCTGTTGACTTATCCCAACGAGCAATAGCGTTATTTTCACCGATATCTACTGTTGTTAAATTAGAATCATCGAATGCCGTAGCTGCAGTAGTAAGGTTATTTGATTCATAGCCGGATTTTCTGTCAAAGAAGAATACACCGTCAATGCTCTTTTCCTTACTGCCGCCCTTCATAAAGAATGAATACTGAGCGATTTCGTTAAGCTTGTTAGAAGCGATAACCATCTTATCAGGATAGTTTGCAGAGATATTACCGCCGATACCTGTAAGAGAATGAACGGTTACACCGTTTTCTTCTCTGTCAGTGCCGTCTGTCTGCTGGAATGTAGAGTTGAAGTTATAATCAGCATCATAAAGAGCATTTCTGAAGCTTACTTCACTTGTAAGAAGCTTATAAGCTGTTACAGTATTGCCTCCATAAAGAACATTGCCCTGATCATCAACGATATCATAATTTACAACAACACGGCATGTGTTTGTTGTATCAGAACCTGAAACTTCGAACGGAACTGAAATATTAAGTTCAGCATTCTTACCCGGCTCAATAGGAGTTTCAGGGAAAGATAATTCCTCAGGAGTTTCCGGATTATAAACATCATATTGAAGCACGCTTGTAATCTTTACATAGTAACGTGAAAGCTGAGTAGGCTTGCCGTCCTTGATGTACGATGCATTGATACCTACCGAGTTGTTTGTAACAGTAAGTACATCATCATAAGGTTCACCTGAAGTACAGCCTGTTACGGTGTTAGAACCGAATGAAGCAGTAGCCATCTTGAGCTGATGCTGACCAAGTGTAGTCAATGCATTAGGAAGGAAGCTGTTAACTGCCTGTACTGCAAAACAGATACCTCTGATAATAGAATCAGAGTAGGTCTTAGGACCGTTTGTACCGTATCCGCCGAACTCTACAAAGTTACAGATAAGCTTTTGGAATGCACCCAAGCTCTTGCTTGTACCTGCGAGTACCTTAACCTGGAAGAAATCATCAAACGGATGAGCACTTGTAGCATCAGGAACGACTGTCTTAAAGCTCTGTCCGCTGTAACGTGCGCCAAACAATCCGTTAATGAGATCCTTAAGTAAATCATAAATTGTTACGACGATTGAAGTCTTTTGGATAGGCTCTGCAGAAACGATTGTAAATAACTGGTTAAGGAAGTTAGATACGCCGCAAAGACCTGTCTTTGAATTTTCTTTACCAATATCAAGGAATGAAAGAACAATGTTGTTCCAAATAAGTTCCTCTGAATTGAATTTAGCATAACCTGTACCCTGAAGTGTACCGAGAACAGGCATAAGCTTATTAGCTATTGCATTAATGTTTTCCCAAAGAGTATTCTTTGTTGTGATAAGGCTGTTGCCGTTTTCATCACAAATACCGAGGAGAGCACCTACGCCCATAGCTCTTTCGCCCTTATTTACAGCCTTCTCCATTGCATGGTCGCCACCGTAGTAGCAAACTACAGAATTAAGAAGGTCAAAGAGTGTTGTTTTAGAATCAACAGCTGCTGACTCTGTCTTCCAAGTATTGCCGTTTTCGTCCTCAAGAGGAACGTAAGCCTCAATTACATAAGCAACTGCGTCACGAGCCATTGGAAGAATTGTGCCTTCAAGTGTTGCATTGATTGTTCCGTCGCTGCCAATCTTTACAAGCTTTGAATAATCCTTGTCAGGCATTGAGTATGATAAATACTCCTTAAGGCATACATAAGCTACTGCTTCTGCATCCTTACATCCGTCCCAATCAGAAGGATGGATAATTTTCTCAAGCTTGCCTGAGCCAAGATTTACCTGACCGATACAAGCAACGAGCATAGGAATCATTGCTTCTTCAAGATTCTTCTCTGTAAGAGCAGCGTTAGCGCCGTTCTTTGCGTAGAAAGCTTTAAGAATGTTAGCGTCTGTAGCATCTGCTGTGTACTGAACCATCTTGCAAGCGTTGCCAACGAGTGTTGAAACGATTGACTTAATTGCTGCTGCGTCAATAGTTGCAAAATCACCGGTTGTTGTCATTTCAGGACGTGTGCCGATAACGTTGTCCCTCTGCGGGAACAAGTCCTTAACTGCTGCAACAAGTGCATCATTAAAGCCTGCTACCATTGAGCTGTACTTTGAATAGCTTCCGCTAAAGAACTTATCGAGGTTTGGAGTACCTGTTTCTGCAAAGTAAAGATTGATAGGACCTGTTGTTACGTTAAAGCCGTAATCAGCAAGTGGGCTGTATCTTAACTTAGCGAAAAGTCTCGTTGCGTCGATATCTTTCCAAGAACCTGTTGAGTTCTCGGCAGCTGTACGGTCATAAGTTACCGTCTTCTTAACATAAGCAAGGAAATCATCTGCTGTGTCAAACTTATAATCCTTATATACTGCATTTGCCCATTGATCGAGCTTAGCCTGTGTATAGTTTGCAGCAACATCCTTATGATTCCACTCGCCCTTTTGGTCGAAGAAATAATAATAGTTGTTATCAAAGTTAGCGCCGTGACCCTTATCAAATCCATCATTTACGTGAAGGAGTTTGACTGTACCCTTGAGAACTGTATCCCAAGCAAGGTCAAGAGCTCTGTAACCGAAATCAAAAAGATTATCGGTTGCCTTAAGTGTTACCTTTGTGGTTGATTCTGTTGCATAACCGTTTTTGTCAGGAGCACCGTAAGCAAAGAGAAGAACGTTAAGAGGATTACCCTCATCATCTTTAAATTCATCTGAATATATAAGGTTAGGGTCATAACCAAGCTTTGCAGCTGCAGTAGCGTAGTCAGAACCGCTTGCCTTCATTTCAGCTTTAATCTTCAAATAACGTGTAGCCGATGTATCCTGAATTGCTGTTTGCGAATCAGCATCTGTGTATTCTTGATTATATGTAACAAGTACACTAATCTTATCAAGAAGCTCTGTTGTGAGTTTATTAATAAGCTGGTCATCATAAACCCATGTTGCAGTACCGTTCTTGAAATTATTAATTTCATCTTCTGTATACCAATTAGTATATTGGAAAATAAGGTTTTGAGCAACATTGTATACTAAGTTTGTTTTATACTTCGTATCTGTAAAGCCCAAAAGATTACCTATAATCTTATATACGTCAAGGTTTGCAACGTTACCGAGAGTACCGAGAGTAAATTCGCCTCTAAGCACCTTGCCTAAAATATCAGTGCCGTTATAGTCGCAAGAAAGGTTTTGGAAAATACCGATTACGCTTCTTAAAATATCAGTTGAAGATGCAGTTTCTCTTGAAATACTCCAATCCTTAGTGGCAACAGCCTTAAAGTTAAGGTTGCCGGCATCACCGAGTAAGTTACCGTATTGATTAAGAAGATCAGCAACACCCCTAAGTGTAAAGAAGATTTCATCAACACTGTGAGTACGTACCGGAATGTCTTTTTTAACAAGACCAAAAGCATTAAGCTTAAGTGTACGGCTGTTGCTGTCCCATGTGATATACTGGGTAATACTTGATGGAAGGTTTTCAAGAAGCTTATCAATCTGCGGACCGTATTCGGCAAGCATCAAATCAGCATAGTCAAGTAAAGCTGTAGCTACTTGTTCATCGGAAAGAATAGCCCACGCCAAATCGTTATATTCGATTGAATCGTCGGCATATGTCTTTTCACTGCTCATAGTATCAGCATAAGCAGTTAAAGCACCGGTAAAGCAGGAAGCTGCCATAAGCACTGCCATAAATAATGCCAGAAGCTTATGTGAAAACTTTTTTGCCTTCATTTTCATTTTTTACCTCCATTAAATTTAAAATAATTGAATAATAAAGTGTTAACATATTGCAGGGGAGCCTGTCACAATCTCTGACCATCAGGCAATCTGAATTAGACTGAAGGTCGGCAAAGCCAAACCGTTGCACCAAAAACTGCGCAATATGTGCTTTAAACACATTATAATTATTACATAAGGCAACAAAAAAGTCAATAAAGACAAACGACAAATGATATTTTTGTAACAATGTCCAAAAAAGCAAACTTATTTTTGACACCTTGCACAAATTATTTACTAAAAGTTTACAATTTGTTTATAATTCGGTGCCAAAAAACTCTTGATTTTCCGCAAGTAAAGCTGTGATACTTTACACAAAATTTACATTTGTAAAGATGTTTGCCTTTACAAAGTGAGCAGAATTTTACCCGACTTTATATGGATTATATTACGTTTTACAGTCAATTTTCTGTCGAATTATGTTTGTTAGACTTTTTATGTTGTAATGTCTATTTTGCAACTCTCTATCGTCAAAAATCAATGCGAAAATATGTGAAAATTCACAATAAATTCAAAATATGTTATAAAATTATTGACTTATAAGTTTTTATTTGTTATAAATATATTGTATTTGTTAATACGCGTGTGGATATCCTGCGCCTAAAAAGCAGTTTTTTGTGTAGAAACTGTGAACAAATACTGCTCGGCGCATTATCCAAAAAAATGCGTTACCATACGACAAGTTCGTAAATCATATGTAAAGGAGAGAGAGATTTATATGAGAACGAGCAAAAAGATACTCAGCTTTTTCTTAGCTGTAGTAATGGTCGTGACCACATGCTCGGTTGGATTTACTGCGTTCGCCAAGAGTAATGACAACCCGCTTTGGAAAACGACAAGTGTTGACGCCGATTCGGCATTCGACACACTTAACAAATTGGCAGACCAGCTGCCTTCCCTTCTCATGGGCATTGAGGCAATAAGCAAGCCTGTTTATGAAAAGGGTGCTAAAAAGTTAGGTAAGACCGCAGCGGAACTTACCACCAAAGAAAAAGAGCAAATCGTAAGTGAAACAACACTTCAGGATTTACTCGGCGTATTGCAGCCGACTCTTATCGGCGCTCTTGCAAAGACAAGCCAGTCAGACTTTGTAACAAGTTATATTCAGACAGGTATGGGTAATCCTGAAGATTATAACTACTTAAGCGGTTCAACGGGCGCAATTGATTATTTTTCACTTACTGCCCTTTGCTTAAAGTACAAAGACAACAAAGACTTATCTAAAGACACGAGAAATCAGCTTGACGAATGGTTATACGGTAAAGAAAGCGAACGTACCGTTTCAGGCTACAATGCCGCAGGTCAAACTATCAAGTTCTCAACAAACAGCCTTTGGTATTTAGCCGACCTTTATGCTCAAAAGATAAAGGAAGGTACAGACAGTGATAAGGTAGAAGCAATTGCTAAGCGTTATACCGAAGCTGTAAAAAGCGGTGCTGTTGAAACAGTTAAGCTTAACGGCGAAGCTATCGGCAACACTTATGATACTGCCACACTTTACCAGTTGAAGAACTTTGATTTTAAGCTCACAGCTGATGAGCAAGCCGTTGTTAACAACTATATGGGCACACTTAACATTAAGTATGCAACATACGGTATCAACGTTAAGCTTAACGATTTGGCTGACGTTATTTACTACGACTTCGGTCTCGGTCAGAGCTTCATCTCAGCAAGCGAATTTATCAGATTGATAAGCGACGGCGGTGCAACATTTAACCAAACAGTTGACAGCACATCGCTTTATCAGGTTCCTATGACATTTAACGGCTTCACAGTAAGCGACACTGAAAACAATGTTTATGACACTGTTAAGGAAATCGCAAGAAAAGCTGTTGCCGCTAAATTAGGAGTTGCCGAAGATGCTTCTTTCGAGACTCTTGCACAAAAAGAGGGCATGACAACAGATTACCAAATTAAGTCATATACCGAATATGTAGTAGGCAACACTATTATGACCGATTTGTGCAAAAAAGCACTTATGAACGGTAATGTCGACACAACCACTTCTCCGTATTACACTGATATACTTAAGGGTATGGTTGTACGTTTCGGTAATAACGGAAACGGCGTTGACCTCAACAAGCTTAATTCCGAAATCAATGCTAAACTTCCAAAAGGATATGATGCAAATTGGCAAGAGGGTGACAGTTTCTTCATCAGCGATGACGAACTTACTCAGTTGCGTGCATTCTTCTCCAGCGTCGGCGGTGCAAACGCCACCACTAATGTTGTAACAAACTACTTTAAGGACGGCGAAGTTACCTTTAACGATAAATATGCCGACAAAAAGAACAAGACAGTCATTGTTCCTGCTTCACTTAAAGGCAGTTACACTTCGGAATTCTGGTCTCTTATTGCAGCTAACCAAAAAAAGAATTCAACAAATTACAATAATTTGTTAGGTTCATTTGGCGGCTTTGCTAAAAACCGTTCACATATTGACAAAACAAAATACTTGCCTGTTAATTCACTTGTTGATGCTTCACGTTCAGACCCGGGTGTCGGCATTAACGCACTTAAGTCTGACTCTGTAACTAATTCAAATAATTACAGCAAGCCATTAATCAACGAATGGGTTGCAGCTTCTTACGACTACATTGTTACTAAGATTGCATCTGAATACTTAGGCGTTGATACAAACGACCTTGGCACAGATAGCACTACTTATACATACAGCTATAAGTATTCTTTCAAATTCCTTCTTAACGTTCAACTCGTACTTGATGATATTGTAAAGAAAAAAACTTCTCAAACTTCAGGTATCGTTCTTACCGACGCTCAAAAGGAAATTCTCAACGGTAAAAATGTTGACCTTACAGGTTCGGCAGGTACCGAGATTACAAACCTTATTCTCAACAACACAATCGGCGATATCGTTGACCCAAGTACAGATATCGGTAAAACGGTTGACGCTGTGCTTAAGTCACTTCTTAAGACAAACGTAAATCTTAAGGACGCTCTTACCGATGTTTGGAAGAATCTTGTTAACGACCCGATTAAGACAGTCGTAAACCTTCTTCCTTTACTTACAGTAGTAATTAACGAGCTTCTTGAGCCTATTCTTTTCTCTGAAATCGGCAATTCGCAAAGAAATAACCAAGAAGGCTTCCTCTATTCTGTTATTGACCTTATTGAGCCACTCAAAAATATGACTGCAGACACCGGCTCATACATCGGAATCAGTCAGCTTGCTTGGGACCTCAACGCTATGCTTCCTCAGCTTATGCATTGGCTCCAGAGAGATGGCAAGTTCGAGGAATTCGGCGGTACTTATTGGAACGGCGGTAATGAGAAAACAGGCTACATTTCAGAATCTTCTGACGACACCTTTGTAACCAAGAACTTCTCAGCCGGCGACATCATCGCAACTCCTGACTACGTACTTAAGTATGACAAGGTTGTAGATAGCTACGGCAAAGCAATCACATACACAAAGAACAGCGACGGTTCTTATACCTATTCTTATAATGGCGTAAGCGGTTCTCTTGCAGATGTACTTGCTAACGTTTCAAGCACTACTAAGTTTAACGTTAAATACACATATGAAGCAGGCGTACCTAAGATTACAGGTATTTACATTGCCGATAAGGCTCTCAAGTATGCTAAGCTCAGCGACCTTGAGGGTATCCTTAAGAAAGCAATCACAGCTTCAAACGGACAGGTTGGCGCAGGTCTTTATGAATTGGTAACAGAAATTGCTGGCCTCTTCACTACTGCAGTTGACACATACGTTAGCACTCCTAAGTACAGAGACCAGGTTAAGGGCCATGATGACGGAGGAAAAGTCATCAACTCAGGTCTTAACAACCTTATGGTTGCAATTCCTCAGCTCTTTGACATTATGGAAAACCTTGCAGCTGACAAATACGGCGTACGCAAGGATGCATGGACATATTGCTACAAGGGCAAGATTGTTACGGATTCAAACGGCGCAGTAAGCAACTCTAAGATGACAGAGTTCAAGGATTTTGCCGCTAATCCAAACCCAACAAAGATTTTTGACTGCTTTGTAGGTGTATTCGTAGAGGATTGGCTTGACGCTATTCTCGGTCTTGTAAACAATGTAATAAGCTCTAAGGGTAGTGAATTTGAAAAGAACCTTCCTATTATCACAGGTCTTCTCAATTCAGTAGGCGGTTTCACCGAAACAAGTGCTCTTACAGACCTTTTCAACAGTATCTTCCAGATTACACGTGACAGCAAGTACAGCTTCACATTTGAACCGCAATCAAGCGGATTTGTAGGTCTTGACAGAGATAACGCTTACTTCCTTATTACTAATGTAAGCAAGCTTGTTGACGTTGTTAAAGCACTTATCAATTCATTCAAGTCAAATAACAACAATAATAACAATAATAACAACAACAATAATTCTTCATCACCTGCCACTACACAGGCAGTTGCAACTCCTAACTCTTCAGTTGATATTTCAGCACATAAGAGCAGCGATATGAAGAACGTTGATAGCACAATAGCTAAGCTTGATAAAACATTGTCATCTCTCCTTACGGATTCAAGCGTAAACGGCTATTCAATCAACAAGACAAGTAACATTATTGTCGGCGTAATTTCATTACTTTCAAATTACATTGGTGCAAATGCATCAAACGCAACAATTGATTTACTTAATACCTATTTATATTATCTTAATGGCGAGGATGCACGTACTCCTGATTCAAATGGTAACGTTAATCCTAAGGATATCTACACAAACGAAGGCCTTACAACAGTAGTAGTAAGAACCTATGCTCTCGTCGAAACACTTGTTGCAGGACTTACTGACAAGTATGCATACTCTTATACATATAATAATGGTACTGCCGACGTGACAGCAAAATACAATCTTATCAGTGAAGCAGTCAACGGACTTATTTCTCCTGACTCATTATCTGTAAGAATTAAGGACACAGGCATTAAGAACGCAAGCAAGAAGCTTTCTAAGCTTGACAGTTGGAGTGACGCAGTTAATGACAACGGTACTCTTAACGTAAGCATTAATTGGGGCATCACAGCAGGCAACAGAGATGAATTTATGACAGGTCTTTCAACCTCACTCAGACTTCTCACCTCTATCCTCGGCGTAGTTCTTATTGATACAGGCATTTATGAAAATGCTCTCTACCCTGTTCTTAATACAATAGCTCAAAAGACAGGCATCACAGTTGATACTCCTACTAAGTTTGCAGATAAGAGCAATCCATACCGTGACGAAGTATTCACCGGTATTGTTAATCCAATAGTTTCACTTCTTGACAAGTTCCTTGAAAAGCCTGCAACAACATTGCTCAATCTTGTGTCGGCTATCGGCGTTGTATTAGACGATACAACAACTCCTACACTTGCCTCTGTTGTTTCAAGCGCAGTTAAGGCTATTGCAAACGAGCTCAACGGCGCAGCCAACATTCTTAAGATTAAGAGTGATAAGCTTGGTGCCGCATCACCGTCACTTGCAGCGCTGCTTGAAGGTATCGTTACTAAGACATTCGGTGATTTAATCACAGTTAACGACAAGCAAGAGCTTGGACTTAAGGTTAAGGGCTATGCTCTTTCAGGCAACAACATTATTCCTATTATTAATACCCTTCTTGCAAAGACAGGTATTAAACTTAACAACATTAATTGGAACAAGCTTGGCAAGACAACAACTCCTGCTCAAACACTTGTATACGTACTCGATTATGTTGTTGAATTTGTAAAGACAAATCATAACCTTTCCACAATCATCGGTTTGATTATGGGCAACAACAAGGTAAGCTCAGGCGTTAAGAAGCTCATCAAGTATATCGAAACAGGTAAGCTTGACGGTATGGGACTTCTTAAGATTGTAGGCAAACTTCTCGACTTCACACAGTCACCTACAGAAGTTTATTGGGCTTACAGCAAATACAAGGGAACTTCATTAAAGTTCAAGTACCCTGACGGTATTTCTTCTTATGATGCTGAATCAGCTATCACCCAGCTTGACAGTGCAGTTGACGCAGTTATGGCTCTTCTCACTAACTTTGGCGTAGTTGACGCATCAAATCTTAAGGGTGTTGTAAGCGGTTTGGTATTTACAAACGCTAACCTCACTTCACTTGCTAAGGCACTTTACGGTGCACTTGACAAAAAGACTATTTCACCTTATCTCAATATGGCAGGCATTACTGTTTCACCTAAGGGCGTTGCAGGCTTACTTATGGATAAGAGCTATGGTAAAACTTATTCTTCAGCAGCTAAAACCCTCAAGAAGGTTAAGAGCTGGAAGAAAGTTAAAACAATCAACTGGGGCTTCAAGGATGGCTCCGCAAAGGCTGAGCAGGGCTTCGTACATGCACTCGTTGCAATTCTTCGTCCTCTCAACAGTGTTCTCAACGTATTCCTTAATGAAGGAAAGATTGACCTTAGCAACATCACAATTGCAAAGGCTTCAACATCTCTTGATATTAAGGGAAGCGACGGCAAGGTAGCAAGCAAGATTGCTCTTACCTATGAGCTTAAGAACGGTGTTCTTACTCTTACAGCTAAAGATTCAATGAATGCTGACTCTAAGCTTTCAACAATTAAGCTTGACCTTAACGCACTCAATGTCGGCGTAAACGGCATTAACGGCTATGAAGGTGCAATCATTCCTCTTCTTGATGTTCTTCAGGTAAGCAACAGCAAGATTAAGACATTTGCACAGTATCAGAAGGATTGCAAGAAGGCTAAGGATAACGTACTTCTTGATGTTCTTAATCCTCTTATGAGCTTTGTTGACCAAGTTCTCGACAAGCCATTTGAAACAATTACATCAGTTCTTCCTAACCTTGCATACTTCATTGATAACAACGGTATCGGCCAGCTTCTTGATAATCTCCTTGCTCCGATTACAAACATTGTTAAAACTGCTAAGTCAGCAGGTTTAGACGTTGATAAGATTATTTCAGCGGTTCTTGGCAAGGACCTCGGCAAGTATTTAACAAGCTTGCTTAAGGTTAGGGGTGTTAAGCTTAACATTAAGCTTGCAGACCTCAAGTCTTGCAACATTCAGGACATCGTTGTTCCGCTTATTAACAGCTTACTTAAGAAAACAGGCATCAAGCTTCCTGATTTCAAGTGGTCAACAATCGCTGCTCACGGCAAGGTTGTAACCTCTAAGTCGCATGCTAAGAATGCCGAAGGCAAGTTCACTAATAAGGAAGTAATTGCTGACAAGGGCGAGGTTCTCGTTGCAGTTCTCCGCTATGTGGCAGACACTCTTATTAAGAACGCTAAACCAATCAAATCACTTGTTTCTTCAATTGGTGCTATTAAGAAGAACAGTATGCTCAAGTCAATCATCTCAAGTGTATTCACTACAATCAGCATGGCTGAAAAAGATGATATCGTTCGTGCAGTATTCTACTTCTTAACAGGCGAACCTACTAATGCATTCTGGGATTACACCGCATATAAGACAGGCTCATTCGACTTCTCATATCCTAAGGGCGTAGACGTTGACTTCCTTAAGAATCTTCCTCCTATGCTTGACGGCCTTGTTGGCAGTTTAATTAAAGGCGGTCTTAACAACTTAATCAGCGGCCTCCTCTTCAAGGATGACATTGTTAACTCACTTCTCACCGGTCTTTACGGTGCAGTTGAAAAGGTTAAGGTTGGCGACGGCTCACTCGTTTCCCTCCTTGCACAAACAGGTATCGACTTCTCAACAAGTAATGTTGCTAAGCTCCTTACAGACGAAACTTACGGCAAAACTTATGCAGCTAATGCAAGCGTAATCGCTAAGGCTGGTTCTTGGTCAAAGGTTAATACATCAGCTCTTAAGTGGGGCGTTAAGGACAGAGATACATTCTTCCATGCACTCGTTGCAGTTCTTCGTCCTGTATTCGGCGTACTTGATGTACTTCTTAATGACGCATACCTCGGTCTTTTCGATATCGTAAGAATCCCTGGTTCTAACGGTTATACATCATCAATCGTTCCTCTTATGGAAGCATTCTCAATGTATAACGTTAAGACTCAGTATCAGTACAGAGAAGATATGAAGAAAGCTTATGATAATGTTCTTCTTGACATTATCAATCCTATCTGGGATAAGGTTGAGGATATTCTCAATGCTCCTCTCGAAACATTATTTGAAATGCTTCCAAACCTTGCACTCTTCATCGGTAATAACGGACTTTGCCAGATTCTTGACAATCTCCTCACTCCTATCTCTGCACTTATAGACGCTGTCAAGCCTGTAGTTGACCTCAACACTCTCTTACCTGCCCTTCTTAAGGCACTTAAGGTTGACCTTAACTCTCTCCTCGGCAAGATTGGCGTATCAAACTTCAAGCTTGATATCTATGATATTAACGCAACACTTAAGCCGCTCCTCGGTGCTGACGCTATCGTTCCTCTTCTTAATAACATTCTTGGAATGATTAAGATTAAGGGCACACCGCTTGGAATTAAGCTTAACGACATTAATTGGTTACAGCTTGCAAGCCACGGTAAGGTAATTACCGACGCATCACAGGCTGCTACCTACGGCACAAGAATTTACGTTAAGGGTAACTCTTCAGAAACTCTCATCGCAGTTCTCAGCTACTTAATCGAAACTGTAAACGCAGGCGACAACTTCAAGAAGATTAGTTCACTTGTAACCGGTCTTGTTGGCGGCAACGAAACAGTTTCAGGTGTTGTAGACCAGGTACTTCCTGTTCTTAAGGGTGATACCGATACGGTTATTGCTTCACTTGTTGATTTACTTCAGACAATGTCATAAACCTAAATCTGCAAACCGAATAAAAAATAAAAACGGGCAACTCTTCGGAGTTGTCCGTTTTGCTTTATATTAAATATCATTTTTCACGTTTTTATAATAAAATTCTTGTATTACAATATAAAATAAGATATAATAAATACGAATTATATCTTTTACTTGGTGGTGATGTTATGTTTCTCGGCAAAACAGCCCAAGGAAGAGTTGTTAAAACTATTAATTCTGTCGATGAGAACGGTTATGTATATCCTTTAAACTTAGTTCAAATCAAGGGATACAAAAACCGTTACGCTTTTGTTATGGGAGTGACTCACACGGTTTGCAATTTCGACGGACGAATTATAGCGGCACTCGTTCCTAAAGACCCGGAGAACACGGATTTAAAAACTATTTGGATTATGGCGTCAAGAAGTTCACGCTACATTAATCAAGACATTTATCAATACATTGATGTTAAAAAAGATTTTCCCGAATATGAACTTGTCTGCTACTACGAATCAAGCGCAGGCGCAGTAGTATACAGGAGTATTAAAGGAAAGCTTCGCTTTTTGCTTATAAAAAATAAGCGCTCGGCGAATTGGGGCTTTCCAAAAGGTCACCTCGAAATGGGTGAAACAAAATACGACGCAGCAAGAAGAGAAGTTCTTGAAGAAACGGGGCTTCACATTAAAATTCATCTCGGCTACGAGGGTATATCAAAATATACGCTTCGCAATAATGTTGACAAAAAAGTTTCTATATTCGTTGCAACGACAGACGATTTAAAAACAACAATGCAAGAGGAGGAAATTGACGATTACAGATGGCTTGCGTATGACCAGGCTATGGGCCACCTCTCATTTGAAAATGATAAAAAAATACTGAGGGAAGCCGTTGATTTTCTCATTAAGCAAAAGCTTATTGTAAATAAAAACACTCCCACTGCGCAAGCTATTGACAGAGAAATCGAACTTAAAGAGCAAGAGCGCAAGGAAAGAATAGCCGAATACAGGCGTCAAAAATGGATTGAACAGCAAAACAAACTCAGAGCTAAACGCTATTATGAAAAGCACAAAGAGGAAATTGTGCGCCAAAAAATAATAAAAAAGAGAAAAAGAAATCAGGAAAAAAAGCGACTTCAAAATGCGGCAAACAATAATGATAATGCTCAAAACAAAAATAACGAGTCGCAATCAAATGCAGATATAAAGCAAAATACAACAACCGACAAAAAGGAGAACTGATATATGGTACAGGAACTTTGCAGAAACTTACAAGAGTTTTTAACAGCGCACGGAATACCCGATTGGCTTGTTGTGTTTATTATTTCAGTCTGCCCTATCTTGGAATGCAGGCTCGGAATGTTTACAGCCATTGTGCTTTTGCAAATGAATCCTTTTGTAGGATTTATTATCAGCTTTTTAGGTAACATTTTACCTATACCGTTCATACTTTTATTAATCAATTGGATTTTCGATTTATTAAAAAAAGTTCCCGGAATAAACAAGTTTGTTTATTGGCTTGAGGACAAAACGCTTAAAAAGCGAGATAAAATTGATAAATACGGAATTTGGGGGCTTTTGATTTTCGTTGCCATACCGCTTCCGGGTACAGGCGGCTGGACAGGTGCACTTCTTGCATCTCTTCTCCATCTTGATAAGAAAAAGAGCTTTTTTGTGATTTCGCTCGGTGTATTTATTGCCGGACTTATTATGACTGTTTTAAGTCTTGTTGTCGGCAACGCAGTTTTCAACTGATATGGATAAGGAATATGAGGTTTTAATTGACATTTGCCGCCACTATTTAAACGGCGACAAATTTATCTTCGATACAGACGTTAATTATAAAAAATTGTTTTTATATGCAAAGGGGCATAACCTTTTGGGCATATTGCACTGTGCAGTTTTAAATGCAAAGAATAAAAGCGATTTGCCCGAAAGCTTCTTAAATGCGCTTGAAAATAAATTTTTTGATTTAATTTTCCTTTCAAACGCTCAGATTAATATGCTGGAAGAGGTTAAAACGCTTTTTGCGTCGGCTCAGTGCCCGTATATCACGTTTAAAGGCGCAATACTTAGAGAATACTATCCCGTGCCTGAAAGCCGTGCTATGGGCGATATAGACGTTCTAATCAAGGCTGAGGACAGGGACAAGATTAAAAAATTGCTTATATCTAACGGTTTTGACTGTGTTAAGGAAAATGGGCCGGTTTATAACTATGTTAAAAACGGTGTTCTGTTTGAGGTGCACACAAAGCTTATAAGCTGTTATGATACCGAGCCGTTTTGCAGCGCTTTTGATTATGCAAAATTTGACGGATTTGACGGAAAATTTGACGACAGCTTTCATTTTGCATATTTGATTGCTCACATGGCGCACCATTTCAAATTTTACGGAGCAGGAATTAAGCTTATTCTTGATTTAGCCGTAATGCTAAAAACTGCAAGTATTGATATTCAAAAGGTGTTTGAATATTTAAGCGCAGTTGAACTTGAAAAATTCGGTAAAACCGTTTTGTCCGTTTGCCACAACTTTTTCGGCGAAGGTTATGACTACGCAATTGATACGAAAAATGTTGAAAAATACCTTTGCGCCTGCGGTGCATTCGGCAATGAGAATGAAAACAAGGGCGTTACCGTTGCAAGGAGAGAGCTTGAAGAAGGGAAAAAATATTCGCCCTTTATGGCGAAACTCAGGCTTCTCTTTCCGCCTTATAAAAAGCTTAAAGAAATTGATTATATCAAATTTATCGACGGAAGACCTTGGCTTATTTTATATGCTTGGATTTATCGAATAATTTACAATTTTAAAAACAGAAAAGAATTTACGTTAAATGCAGTAAATTCACTTGATGATGAAAATACGCAGGCTTTGGCTCAAAAGGAGTTGGAGCTTTTTAAGGAGATTGGTTTATAATGAAATATCTTGCTATAATTTTAGTTGCCGTTTTGGCAATATTGATTGTTGTGTTCATTTCTTGGTTTTTAAATATGAAAGCAAATGGCAAGTGCCCGCTTTGCGCCTTGAAAAAAATATTTATCCCGACTAAGCTTACAATTGACATAAGCGAGGACGAAGAATATTCTGAAAATAAGGTTGCTCAAACTCCGCCAATGGGCTGGTCAAGCTGGAATACCTTTAGAAACAATATTGACCAGGATATTATTATGCAAACTGCCCACGCTATGAAAGACAGCGGACTTGCAAATGCAGGATATGAATTTATTAACCTTGACGATTGCTGGCAAAGCTCCCTTCGTGACAGTGACGGAAAACTTCAGGGCGATCTCGGCACATTCAGCCGTGGTATCCCTAAGCTTATTAAGGATATTAACGCACTCGGCTTAAAGGTTGGTCTTTATTCTTCTAACGGTACTCTCACCTGTGAGGACCTCCCTGCCTCTCTCGGCAACGAAAGGCTTGACGCTAAAACAATTGCGTCTTGGGGCTGTGAATTTTTTAAATACGATTTTTGCCATCATAACAGAATCAGCGGTGACTGCCCTGCAATTGAGCATATTGTAATTACCAAGCCGAAAAGTTCTTTTGAAATTGATTTAAGGCCGGAGGACGCAGAGTTTACCGGAAGAGCAAAGATTATCAAAATGTCTGACGTGCCGAGCAAAAAAGCAATCGGATTTATCAGCCACGGCTCAGGCTCTGCAAGCTTTAATTTTGACGCAGACGAAAAGGGCGAATACGTATTAACCTTTGTTTTTCACAAGTCAATGGCTAAAAAGAAGCAGTATATGCAAATTCATATTAACGGCAAAATGTATGAAATTTTCTTCCCTGAAACTAAGGGCTTCAGTCCTTTAGGCAGGCAACAAATTATTGTTGAGCTTAAAGAGGGTATCAACAATATGACAATCAAAAACCCTGTAGCAACTGCGATTGACTCGTCATATATTCAGTATAAGCGTATGGGTGACGCTCTTAAGGAAGCAAGCTCAATGTGGGCTAAGGTTACACATTCAGAAGAAAAGCCAATCACATATTCCATTTGCGAATGGGGCATGGCTCGCCCTTATCTTTGGGGTGCTAAAGCAGGCTCAATGTGGCGCACAACGCCCGATATAGCTCCCAATTGGAGAAGCATAACTATGATATATAACCGCACCTTGAAGCTTTATAAGCACTCAGGACCGGGCCATTGGAATGACCCTGATATGCTTGAGGTCGGCAACGGAAAACTTGACGATAACGAAAACAGAGCGCATTTCTCGCTTTGGTGTATGCTTGCCGCTCCGCTTATGCTTGGCAACGATATCAGAAGCTTTGTATCAAACGGTATGCCCGATAAGGATAACGAAACGCTTAAAATTGTTACCAACAAACATATGATTGCAGTTGACCAAGATTCACTCGGCAAGAGTGCTAAGAGAATTAAAAAGGAAAGCGGTATTGACATTATTGCCCGTCCGCTTTCAAACGGCGATGTTGCGCTTTGTTTATTCAATACTGCTTCTTCCACAAAAAGCGTCAACTTCAAGCTTGATGACCTTACTAAGGACCCATACTTAGGCATTGAGGAGTCTCCGTCTGGTTATGAGCTTCACGATTTGTGGACAGATGAACGCACAACAGGAACTACCATCAATGCAACAATTCCTAAACATTCGACTGTAGTATACAGAGTTAAACCGACAATATAACAATATAAACATAAATATAAGATAAAAAATAAGGATTAGATATGCGTAAATTAATACGAATATCTAATCCTTTTATTATTGTATTTACTTATTTAATAAGTGATACACCTGTCATTTCAGCAGGCTTGTCAAGTCCGAGCATTTGAAGCATTGTAGGAGCGATGTCGCAAAGCTTGCCGCCGTCACGAAGTTCAACGCCCTCGCCGCAGTTTACTGCAACAAACGGAACAGGGTTAGTTGTGTGAGCTGTGAACGGCTCGCCGTTTTCGTCAAGCATCTTATCAGCATTGCCATGGTCGGCAGTGATAAAGAGATTACCGTTCATTTCTATAACAGCCTTTGCAAGTGAGCCAACACAAGCGTCAACAGTTTCAACAGCCTTGATTGCCGCAGGGATAATACCTGTATGGCCAACCATATCGCAGTTAGCAAAGTTTACGATAATAGCGTCATATTTGCCGCTTCTTACTGCCGCATTAAGCTTTTCCGATACCTCAGGAGCACTCATTTCAGGCATAAGGTCAAATGTGGAAATTTTAGGAGAAGCAACAAGGATTCTGTCCTCACCCTCATACTGCTTTTCCTCGCCGCCGTTGAAGAAGAAAGTTACGTGAGCATACTTTTGAGTTTCGGCAATACGAAGCTGAGTCATACCGTGCTTTGAAATATATTCACCAAAGGTATTAACAAGAGTTTCAGGGCCAAATGCAACCTCAACGTTTGGCATCTCGGCATCATACTGAGTCATACATACATAGTAAAGCTTGAAAAAGCCGTTCTTTCTCTCAAAGCCGTCAAAATCAGGGTCAACAAATGTACGTGTAATCTCTCTTGCACGGTCAGGGCGGAAGTTAAAGAAGATAACGCTGTCGTCAGCCTTAACTCTGCCCTCGTTGCCGCCGATAACGGTAGGAAGCACAAATTCATCTGTAAGGTGCTTGCCGTCCTCGTCAACAGTTTCATAAGAAGCCTTAACCGCCTCAACTGCATTGTCAGCCTGAATGCCCTCGCCATAAACGATAGCGGCATAAGCCTTTTCAACCCTGTCCCAAATATTGTCACGGTCCATAGCGTAAAATCTGCCCATTACGGAAGCGATTTTACCTACGCCGATTTCCTTCATTTTATCCTCAAGTTCATTGAGATATTCAACGGCAGATGAAGGTGGAACGTCACGGCCGTCAAGAAGAGCGTGAACGTAAACATTCTCTACACCGTTATTTTTAGCCATTTGAAGAAGATGATAAAGATGCTCTGAATGAGAATGAACACCGCCGGGTGAAACAAGACCGATAAGGTGAAGAGCCTTGCCCTTAGCATTATCCATAGCGCCCTTAAGAGCAGGATTTTTTTCAGCATCGCCGTCCTCAAATGCCTTTGTAATTCTTGTGAGCGGCTGATATACAACTCTGCCGGCACCGATATTTGTGTGACCTACTTCAGAGTTGCCCATCTGACCGTCAGGAAGACCTACATCAAGTCCGCTTGCTCCGATATAAGTCATTGGATATTCAGCCATAAGCTTATCAAGGTTAGGCTTTTTTGCCATAGCGATTGCATTGCCGTAATCGCTGTCATTCTTGCCGTAACCGTCCATTATACATAATACAACAGGTTTTTTCATTAGTATTCCTCCATATTGTTTTTCACAAAAAGTGGGTATGCCGAAACACACCCACCCAAAATTTGTTTAATTATTTGCTTGCAGCCTTAACGATAATTGAGAAGTCCTCAGCCTTAAGTGAAGCGCCGCCGATAAGTCCGCCGTCAACATTTACTTTTGAAGTAAGCTCATCAGCATTCTTAGCGTTCATTGAGCCGCCGTACTGAATTGTTACTGTTTCTGCAACATCAGCACCGTAAGCCTCTGCAATAGCTGCACGAACATATCCGTTACCCTCGTCAGCCTGGTCAGCAGTAGCAGTCTTGCCTGTACCGATTGCCCAGATTGGCTCGTAAGCGATTACAACATTTTTAAGCTGGTCAGCTGTTACATTTGTAAGTGCCATCTTTGTTTGATACTTAAGAAGTGTTTCTGTATAACCAAGCTCTCTCTGCTCAAGAGTTTCACCAACGCAGATGATTGGCTTCAAGCCTTTTTCAAGAGCCTTAAGAGTTCTGAGATTTACTGTTTGGTCTGTTTCGCCAAAGTATGTTCTTCTCTCACTGTGACCGATTACAACGTATTCAACGCCAAGTTCAACGAGCATATCAGCTGAAACCTCACCTGTGAAAGCACCGCTGTCCTTAAAGTGAACATTCTCTGCACCGATTTTAATATTAGAGCCTTTAGCAGCTTCAACTGCGGCAGGAACATCTACGAAAGGAACGCAAAGAACAACCTCGCAATCAGCATCGGCAACAAGCGGCTTCATCTCATTGATGAGAGCAGTTGTCTGCGCAGGAGTATTGTTCATTTTCCAGTTACCGGCAATAATTGCCTTACGAAGAGTCTTATTCATAATAGTTACCTCTTTAAAATATTTTTGGTATAAGGCGACCAATGGTCGCCCCTACGATTATTGATAAATTATTTGTCTTGGAGTGCGCAGATACCCGGAAGGTCTTTACCCTCAAGGAATTCAAGTGATGCGCCGCCGCCGGTTGAAATGTGGCTCATCTTATCTGCAAAGCCAAGCTTTGTTACAGCTGCAACCGAGTCACCGCCGCCGATGATTGAAATAGCGCCTGAATCAGCAACTGCCTTAGCAACGCTGATTGTGCCTGCTGCAAAGTTATCCCATTCTGAAACGCCCATAGGACCGTTCCAAATTACTGTGCCTGCGCCCTTAATAGCGTCTGCAAAAACTTCCTGAGTCTTAGGGCCGATATCAAGACCCATCCAGCCGTCAGGAATATCGTCACTGCTTACTACCTTAGCCTCAGTGTTCTCGTCATATTCCTTACCAACCTTGTTATCAACAGGAATAAGGAACTTAACACCCTTATCCTCAGCCTTCTTCATCATTTCGCCTGCTTTTTCAACCCAGTCAGCCTCAAGAAGAGAAGTACCGATGTTATGGCCGAGATACTTCATAAAGGTATAAGCCATACCGCCGCCGATAATGATTGTGTCACACTTATCAATAAGGTTTTCAATTACACCAATCTTATCTGAAACCTTAGCACCGCCGAGAATTGCAACAAGAGGTCTCTTTGGATTAGCGAGAGCTCCGCCCATAAACTTGATTTCCTTTTGGATAAGGTAACCGCAAACAGCAGGTAAATAAGCAGCAACACCTGTTGTTGAACAATGTGCTCTATGAGCAGTACCGAATGCGTCGTTTACGAAAATATCAGCAAGAGAAGCAAGTTCCTTAGAGAAATTCTCCTCGTTCTTTGTTTCTTCTGCTCTGTATCTAACGTTTTCAAGGAGCATAACCTCGCCGTCCTTAAGCTCTGCTGCCATAGCCTTGGCATTAGGGCCTACAACCTCAGCATCTTCGGCAAGCTTAACCTCAACACCGAGATACTCCGAAAGTCTTTTTGCAACGGGAGCAAGGCTGAATTCAGGCTTATATTCTCCCTTAGGTCTGCCGAGGTGTGAGCAAAGTATAACCTTTGCACCGTGCTCCATCAAATACTTGATAGTAGGAAGAGCGGCAACAATTCTCTTGTCATTAGTGATTTCGCCGTCTTTAAGCGGAACGTTAAAGTCGCAACGAGCAAGAACTTTTTTGCCTTTTACATCAATGTCTTCAATAGTTTTTTTGTTTAATGCGTCCATTGTTTTTACCTCTCATATATTAATTATGATTATAAATATTTTTAACCGATAATAATTATATATTATTTTGACTTATAATGCAAGATTTTATTACCATTTTGGCAATATACACAAGATTGTTTATTTTTTAACAATGTTTATGGACAAAATTGCGAAAAAACAGAAAAAAGCCTCCATTTTAAATGAGGCAAAAAGGTTTATTTAATTCGGAGGGAAAGGAGGAGCAGCGGTATGAGTGCCGTGGCGATTTTTAAAAATGATATAAAAAAATCGCCACAAGCGATATATAGCTTGTGACGACGTGGTGGAAGAGGGTGGATTCGAACCACCGAAGCTGAATAGCGACAGATTTACAGTCTGTTCCCTTTGGCCGCTCGGGAACTCTTCCATATTGGAGCTGGTGAACGGACTCGAACCCCTGACCTGCTGATTACAAATCAGCTGCTCTACCAACTGAGCTACACCAGCGTATCTCCAACGCCTAATTACTATATCATAAGTCAGAACAATAGTCAAGACCTTTTTTGCTTTTTTTGAAAAAAATTATTTGCCCCAATCTGCTATAACTTTCTTAATCATTTCGGGGTCTTTAGTCGTAATATTATCAGGCTTAATGACAAGCATTTTTTTTGCGTTACGCTCGGTATCAACAGTCCAAACAGAAAGTTTATATCCCTTTTTATGAAGAAGATTTGAAAGCTGAGAGCCGGCAAATTTATAGTTACAGTTAATGCCGATTGCGCCCGTATCTTCCAAAAGCTTAATAATTTTTTGCCTGTAATCATCCGAAAAAGCCTTAAATTTTGACGGCTTATAATTAAGATAATAATCCATATTTGCGCAATTAGAATCCTTAACCGCCTTTACGTTAATAACCTCAATTCCGGTCAAGAACGAACGGTCAAGCAAATTATAATCAACCAAAAGCGCATGAAGAGAATTAAGAACACGGGTTTCCTTGATATCAAAATTAATCTGCATATCGGGTGTGTCCTTAATAAGCGCAAGGGCATCCTCAAGCGGTGCGCCGTCATTATTTGTTACAACTATATCGTGGCTCATAACAAGCGTTTTATTGGGGCGCTGGCGAATATCAAGTTCAATAATCTCAGCATTATTCTTAATAGCCGCTTTGACTGCCTCTAAAGTATTCATTTCGGTATCATAAGCGCCCGTGTGCGCAGTAATAGTAAAATCATCCATAAAAGAAAGCTTCCTTTCGTCATAAGACTTGGTGACGGCATAATCAGCAACACCGACTATCATTGCAACACTTGTAAGAAGAGCAAAAACCTGATAGGAAAAATGCCTTGCCCAAGTGGGTGTCATATTTCGTTTTAAAAATCTTTTAAACTTCTTCCATTTAGAGATTTTTTTAGCCATATGATTACCTGCTTAAAATTGATATAAAACAGTATGGGCGGAAAAGCAAAAATGCCGAAATCCGCCCGTAAAGTTAATAGATTTAATTATCTGATTGAGCCTGAGTAGTTAGGCGCTTCCTTAGTGATAGAAATATCGTGAGGGTGAGATTCAATAAGACCTGCGCTTGTAATCTTGATAAACTTAGCGTTATTTCTAAGCTCCTCAATAGTATGACAACCGCAGTAACCCATACCTGAACGAAGGCCGCCCATCATCTGATAAATCGTATCGCCCAAAGCTCCCTTATAAGGCACACGACCCTCAACACCTTCAGGAACAAATTTCTTTGAACCCTTTTGGAAATATCTGTCTGCACTGCCGTGGTTCATAGCGCCGAGTGAGCCCATACCACGATAAACCTTAAACTGCCTGCCCTGATAAATTTCAGTTTCGCCCGGTGATTCCTCACATCCGGCAACAAGCGAACCCATCATTACGCAAGAGCCACCTGCTGCAATAGCCTTAACGATTTCACCGCTGTACTTAATACCACCGTCTGCAATAACAGGAACGCCGTACTTATCTGCACGCTCGGCAGAATCGTATATAGCGGTAATTTGCGGAACACCGATACCTGCAACAACACGGGTAGTACAGATTGAACCGGGGCCGATACCGACCTTAACTGCGTCTGCACCTGCTTTAATAAGTGCTTCTGTTGCATCTGCGGTAGCAACATTACCCGCAATAAGAGAAATTTGAGGAAAAGCATTCTTAACTATTTCAACACTCTTCATAATATTGTGGCTGTGACCGTGAGCAGAGTCAAGAACAAATGCATCAACACCTGCATCGGCAAGAGCCTTTGCACGTACAAGAACATCATCTGTTACACCCAAAGCGGCTGCGCAAAGAAGCCTGCCGTCCTTATCCCTTGCAGTGTTTGGATACTTAACACTTTTTTCAATATCTTTAATTGTAACAAGACCCGAAAGCTTGCCGTTTTCATCAATAAGAGGAAGCTTTTCAACCTTTGAGCCCATAAGAACTTTTTTAGCCTCTTCAAGAGTAGTACCCTTTGGTGCTGTAACAAGTTGTGACTTCGGGGTCATAACTTCGGAAATTTTAACGTTAAAATCTGTCATAAAGCGCATATCACGGTTAGTGAGAATGCCTACAAGAGTGCCGTCTTCTTCACAGATAGGCACACCGCTGATACGATACTTATTCATAAGCTCCTCAGCATCGCTTGCAAGATGGTTTGGTGAAAGGAAGAAAGGATTGGTAATAACACCGTTTTCGCTTCTTTTTACCTTATCAACCTCGTCAGCCTGCTCCTCGATAGTCATATTCTTATGAATAACGCCGATGCCGCCCTCTCTCGCAATGGCAATTGCCATTCTTGATTCCGTAACGGTATCCATTGCAGCAGTCATAACAGGAATATTAAGTGTAATATCCTTTGTAAGCTTAGTTTTGAGGTCTACCTTGTCAGGTGTTACGTCACTCTCAGCCGGAATGAGAAGCACGTCATCAAAGGTCAAGCCCTCTTTTACAAATTTTGCGCCGTATTCGCTCATTAAAATTCCCTCCGTTTACAAGTATTAAATTATATTCTTAAATATATAAAAATATTTTTACTATAATATCACTTTTTTATAATATGTTCAAGTATTCAAATTGCACAAATTATAAAAAAATGATAATGCCTTATTTGTCACTTGCTCGCTCTTACAATTGCCCTTGCAGTTTGCTCAACCGTATTTTGACCGCAATTGATTACCGCCTGTGCCCATTTGTTATAAAGCGGAAGCCTTTCGTTATACATATCCTCAAGCGTTTCGCTGTTTTGAAAAACTATGCCACGAGTTTCAAGATTGCTTATTCTTTTGCACATATCCTCATAGCTTAAATGAAGATAAATTATTTTGCCGAGGCTTTTTAAATGCTCCATCGCCTTATCGGAATAAACCACCGAGCCGCCCGTCGCAATAACGGTACCCTTAATATCCAAGGACAAAACAGCCCTTTCCTCAGCCTTTGCAAAATATTCAACACCGTTTTTATCTATAATTTCCTGCAGACTTTTCCCCTCAAGATTTTGGATAAGCAAATCGGTGTCATAAAAATTTTTAAGTAACATTTTTGCCGAAACAACACCGCAGGTTGATTTTCCGCTGCCGGGCATTCCGATAAGTATAATATTTGAATTCATTTAGCTTTTACTCCTACTTTTTTACAATAATCTGCCAACGGGCAAGAAGGGCAAAGCGGCTTTCTTGCCGAGCAGGTATCACGACCGAAAAGAACTATTCTGTGGCAAAAATCAGAGCCTTCATCACTTGGAACAAGCTTTTTCAGTTCAAATTCTATCTTCTTTGGGTCCTTTGTATCAACAAGCCCCAAACGATTTGAAATTCTAATCATATGAGTGTCAACAACAATGCTTTCCTTGCCGTAGACATCGCCTACTATCAAATTAGCCGTCTTTCTGCCGACACCGGGAAGTTTGATTAAATCATCAATATTATCGGGCACTCTGCCGTCAAAATCATCTCGTATCATTTTTGCCATACCGATAATTGACGTTGCCTTATTTTTATAAAAACCGCAGGACTTAATATAATTTTCAATGTCATTAACATCGGCATTTGCATAATCGTCAAGCGTTTTATACCTTTCAAAAAGCGCCGGCGTTACCAGATTAACCCTTGCGTCCGTACACTGAGCTGACAGCCTGACAGCCACCAAAAGCTCAAACGCATTTGACGAATTAAGAGAGCAAATTGCGTTTGGATATTCTTTTTTAAGTAGTTCTATAACGTTTAATACTCTCTGCTTTTTCGTCATTTTTTATTTTTTACCTTATCCCAATAAGATTTGAACGCCTGTTCATTTTTATCAGAGCCAAATTCGTAATATTTCTTATTTTTAATCTTATCCGGCAAATATTGCTGATAAGTCCAATGATTCGGATAGTCATGGGGATAGATATAAAACTGCCCCTTAACTTCTGCGTCCTCACCGTCATAATGCTTGTTTTGAAGTTGACGTGGAATAGGACCGTAATTACCGTTTTTAACGTCAGCCATCGCTTTATTTATAGCCGCATAGCCCGAATTACTCTTAGGCGCTGTCGCAACAAGAATAACAGCATCGGCAAGCGGTATACGAGCCTCAGGCATACCGACTGCCATTGCAATATCAACCGCCGATTTAACTATCGGAATAATCTGCGGATAAGCAAGCCCGACATCCTCGCAGGCACAAACCATAAGACGTCTGCAAGCCGACGGCAAATCCCCGGCTTCAAGAAGCCTTGCAAGATAGTGAAGCGCAGCGTCGGGGTCTGAACCACGCATACTCTTTTGATAAGCAGAAACTATATCGTAATGCTCGTCGCCCTCTTTATCATAACGAACTGCACTTTTTTGAACAAGCTGCTTTGCAAGTTCAAGTTCAATATGCTTTTTACCGTCAACGGTAGGTGTTGCAAAAAAGCAATTTTCAACGCTGTTGAGCGACTTTCTCACATCACCGCCGCAACCGACTGAAATGCGCTTTAACACTTCTTCGTCAATGTCAAGTTCAACCTGATATTCTTCGCTTAAAATATTAAATCCACGTTTTACGGCAGGGATAATATCCTCGCTTTCAACCGCCTTAAATTCAAACACGGTTGAACGGGAAAGAATAGCGGGATAAATGTAAAAATACGGATTTTCCGTAGTAGACGCAATAAGCGTTATCTTTCCGTTTTCGATAAATTCAAGAAGCGATTGCTGTTGCCTTTTATTAAAATACTGAATTTCATCAAGATAAAGCAAAATTCCGTTAGGCGCAGAAAAAGTATCAAGTTCGCTGACAATATCCTTGATATCCTGAGTCGAAGCGGTAGTACCGTTTAATCTGCGCAGGCTTCTGTTTGTTTTACTTGCGATAATAGAAGCAACCGTGGTTTTACCTACTCCGCTCGGTCCGTAAAATATTAAATTTGGAATATCGCCCGAATCAATAAGGCTTCTGAGTGCCTTACCCTTTTCAAGCAAGTGCCTTTGACCGACAACATCGTCAAGCTCAGTCGGACGGATACGGTCTGCAAGAGGTTTATTCATATCTACTCCAAAAAATCATTTATTAATGTGTTTATTATAATTAATTCACTCTTTATTTTCAATACTTTCCGCCTTAGAAAATGCACAGCCGCAAAAATTTTGGCGATAAAGATTATATTCCTTGGAAAGCACAATTGAGCGCTTGTAGCCCTCTTTTTTCTTAAAATCTGACGGCAGCCATTTAATGCCGTATTTTTTTTCAAGTTCAAAGCCTATTTCATTAATCTTTTGCGAATTTTTTAGCGGGCTGATTGAAAGAGTGGTGCAAAAAAAGTCGAAAGCGCTATTCTTAGCAAGAATTGCCGTTCTTTCAAGCCTTAAGCGGTAGCACCTAAAGCAACGCTCACCGCCCTCCTTACAAGCTTCATATCCTTTTGCAATATTCAAAAATTCATCATAATCATAATCGCAGTCAATAAAAGATACGGGATATTTTGTTTTCATCTCGTCAATAAGCCTAAGCTGTTCACTTTTGCGCTTTTCATATTCCGATTTTGGAGAAATATTTGGATTATAGTATAAAACAGTTATTTTAAAATACTGCGACAAATATTCAATAGTATAGCTTGAGCAAGGAGCGCAACAGCTATGTAGCAAAAGAGAGGGCACTCGGTCCTCTCTTACATTTTGCTCTATTATTTTGTCTAATTCTTTTTGATAATTAATCTTATTCATTAGCTTAAATAATTTTTAGGGTTTACACGTGAACCGTTAAGTCGAACCTCAAAATGACTGTGAGGACCTGTTGAATTGCCTGTTGAGCCGCTCTTTGCAATAGCTTCGCCTTTTTTAACCGTTTGACCTGGAGATACAAGTATTCTTGAATTATGAGCATAAAGGGTAACAACACTTCTGCCCTGAGCGTCCGTTCCGTGATAAATCATAACATAGTAGCCGTAGCTGTAATTAAGCCTTTTAACGGTGATAACAATACCCTTTTGCGCCGCAACAACCTTTGAACCTGTTGAGCAAGGAAAATCAATACCGCCGTGATACTTGCCCGATGAATAATTCGGAAAGCCTGCCGATACACCGTGATGACCTGGAACGGGATACGTCATATTCAAAACGGCGTTGCTTTTTGAATAAACATCACTGCCTTTTTGGTCAATCTTGTCAATTTTAGATGAATTTTTGCCTGCAACAGCAGTTGTTGCCTCTTCCGGCGGCTTAACACCTGAAATGACAGCCTGAATTTCATTTTCAACCTGTTCAATTAAAGAGCTGTCCTCATTTCTGAACTCGGTATACTGCTTATTCTGCGCCGTAAGTTCAGCCAAAAGTTTATCACTTTCAGCCCTGTCAGTTGCAAGAGAAGCCTTTTTATTTGCTATTGAATTACTGTTTTGTTCAATACTCTTTTGCTTTGATGAAAGCTGTTTTTTCTGAGAATCAAGCTCAGACTTTTTCTTATCATATGCCGCTTTTTTATCTGCAAGGCCGTTCTTTTTATTGGTAACCTCCGCCATTTTGGAGTTTACCTCTTTAAGCAAGGCAGAATCGCTTTTTGAAACGGTTTTAATCATTTCATATCTTGTCAAAAAGCTCGAAATATCCTTACAAGTCAAAAGTGCGGTGAAAATATTGCAGCTTCCGCTCATATACATAGCCTTAAGCCTAAAGCAATACGCATTATAAACCGTTTGAAATTCGCTGTAAAGCGCATCATATTCAGCCTGTGCCTTGTCAACTTCCGCCTGAAGAGCATCAACCTGCTTTTGATTTGATTTAATCTTCTTTTCAAGTGCATTTTTTTCTTCCTGAATTTTTTGATTTTTGTTTTCAAGAAGAGTAAGCTGCTCATTTATGTAGCCTATTTTTTGGTCAAGGGTATCAATATACTCCTCTGTAACCTTAGAACTTTTTTCAAGCTCCTTAAGCTTAGCGTCTGTTTTTTTAAGATTTTTTTCAAGCTCTGCCTGCTGCTCTTTAAGCTTTTTTTCAGCCTCCTTGGCACTCATTGTTGTGCCGCTTGTGGAGGTTGAATTTTCATTATGAGCCGCCGTTGTCTGCGCCTGCGGTTGCACAGCATGTGTAGTTGCCTGTGCAGCAAATGCCGTTGTGCCTGACATATTGCAAACAAGCATTACACCTGCCAAAGCTAATGATAATATTTTTTTATTCACGTTTCACATTCCCTTAAAATAAATATATATCTATTATATACCATTATCACGGTAAATAAAAGGTTGGATTTACACAATCATTATAATTTGCGCTCGGTGTTCTTACCTCAAAGTGGCAATGTGGACCTGTTGAATTGCCCGTCGAGCCGCTCCAAGCTATTTGCTGTCCCTTTTTAACCTCTTGCCCTGCTCTTACAAGCCTTGAATTATTATGAGCGTACAAAGTGTAAACATAATTTCCGGCAGAATCGGTTTTATCATGCATAATTACGATATATCTGCCGTAGCTTCTGTATGTTCCGTCGGAATTGGTCAAGTCTTTTGAAATAATAACAATTCCCGATTCAGCCGCAACAACTTTTGAATTTGCCGCACAGGAGAAATCAACGCCCGTATGCCCTGCATAGCCGTGATAGCCGCACGTAATTCTTGTTTGGCTCGGAACAGGATATGTCATCCTAAGCCTGCCGCTGTTCTCTTCTTGTGCAGTTGTCGTATGCTTCGTAGTAGAAGTTTCACCGCCGTTTTCGCTTTCGTCCTTTTTGGTTACGGTCGGCTTTGTGGTTGTTGTCTTTTTCTTTTCAGCCTCAAGCTTCTTTTTATAAGCTTCTGCAGCCTTTGCAATCTCTGCATTAACTGCGTTAAGCTCCGCCTGGTCCTGATTTCTGTATTCGCTGAAAGTCTGCTTTTGCTCGTCAAGCTGTTTCAAAAGCTTGTCCGACTCACTTTTTTGACTTTGATAAGCGTCCTGCTTTTGGGAATAATCCTGCTGCTGAGTTTCAAGAGTTGAAATAGAAGTCGTTAAATTCTGCTGTGTTGTTTTAAGCACAACTTGGTCATTTTGAAGTGTAGATTGCTTATCCTGCATTTCAAGTTTCGTTTTTGAAAGCTCACTTGCCTGCGACTGAACAGACTGCAAAAGCTCCTTATCACACTTTGACACACGTTTAATCATTTCATATCTTGTAAGAAGAGTTGAAATATCGGGTGAGGTGAGAAGCATTGCTATTGTGCTTGTTTCGCCGCTGACATAAATTGCACGGATACGCTGATAATAAAGTGTTAAGCTTTGGCTGAACGTTTGCTCAAGCTGTGCATTTTTTACCTCTAAATTTGCAACATCCGTTGTAAGTTCGGCAATCTGCGCCTCGTTATCCTTATACTGCTGCTGCAAATCATTAATTTTTTTCTTTGAGGAATCAATCTTATTTTCAGAATATTCAAGCTGTTTTTTCAAATAAGAAATTTTTTCATCAAGCGCATTAATATATTCCTCGGTTTCCTTTGATTCCTTACCGAGAGAAGAAAGCTTTGAATCAAGTTCCTTGATTTTTTGCTCGATTGCCGCCTGCTTTTCCTCTGCCGTCATACCGGCATATTCATCGGATTGAGAATTGCCTGTTGCAAGCGCAACAATATGAGCGGGGGAAGCCGTAAAAAAGGCAGCAGCCAACAAAACAGCTAAAATTTTAGTTAAAAAACTCTTCTGTTTCATTGGCTACACCCCTTAGTATAAAAAATATTAAAATTATAAATAATTATTAGGATTAACTCTGCTGCCGTTTACACGAACTTCAAAATGGCAGTGCGGACCTGTCGAATTACCTGTTGAACCGCTGTGAGCAATAACCTGACCTCTTGACACCTTTTGTCCTACACTTACTTCAATGCTTGAATTATGAGCATAAAGCGTTGAAAGTCCGTTGCCGTGGTCAATAATTATGTATCTGCCGTAGCTGTAATTAAGATATTTAACAAGAATAACTTTACCCGAAGCCGCAGCATATACGTTTGAGCCTGTTCTTACCGGGAAGTCAATACCGCCGTGGTATCCGCCCGATGAATAGTTAGGATAACCTGCCGATATTCTTCTCGAATCCGTCGGATAACCAAGCTCGCCTGAGCCGTTACCCGTTGAGCCTGAAATTGAGCCGCTTCCCCTTGAAGCGGAAGCAATTGCCGCACGAATTTCGCTTTCAACCTGCTCAAGCTGTGCCTGATTGGTTTCAATAAGTTCCTTATATTCGCTCGACTGGCTTGAAAGGCTTTTCATAACCTCGTTACACTCTGCAACCTCGGCATCAAGTTCGCTTTTTGATGAATCAATTTCATCAATACTTGACTGAAGTTCCTTCTTGTTAGATTCAAGCTGCTGCTTATCGTTAGTTAATTCGTTTCGTTTTTCTTCAAGCTTTTTCTTTTCTTTCTCGATTTCCTGCATCTTTGTCATAAGCTCGTCAAGAATTGCGCTGTCCTGCTGAGATACCGACTTAACCATTTGCGCACGTGTAAGCATTGAGCTTACATCCTTGCAAGTTAAAAGCACCTCAAGAGTAGATGCAGAGCCTGATATATACATTGCACGAAGCCTTTGGCAATAAACCTGATAGGTCTGGTCAAATTCAGCCTGCTTTTGGTCAATTTTTGCCTGAGCGTCTGCAATATCCTGTTCTGTTTGCGTGATTTTTACCTGAATTGCATCAATTTCTGCTTGCAATGCAGCTTTATCATCTTCAAGAGAATCAATCTTGTCTTGCATCAAGTTTATTTTTGACCTGAGCGTTGCAAGATATTCCTCATTTTTTTGCTTTTGGGCAGAAAGCTTATTCAGCTTGCTTTGAGCGCTGTCTATCTGCTGTTGAATTTTTTGCTTTTCACTTCTAAGCTGTGATGTTGACTTAGCCTGAGCCGAAAAAGCACTGCCAAAGCTTGATATAAAAAATGCAAAGCTTAAAATCAATGACAATGTTCGTTTCATACTAAATGCCACTTATTTCACTGCCTTCCTTATTTAAATATTTACTCATTGTAATAATTGAGCCTCCGACACCGGTCAACACGCCGATAGCAACAAATATTCCGAGCATCGGAAGTGCATAATCGGCAAATTTAAGGAAGCCTAAGCCGTTAAACGAACTGAGGATATCAGAAAATTCTTTAACCGCAAGTTCGTAAAGCCCCCACACAAAGCCTAAACTGATAACACCCGATGTGATACCGAGGATTATACCTTCAACCACAAACGGCAAACGGACAAACGAATTCGTTGCCCCGACTGATTTCATAATGCTTATCTCTAAACGGCGGCTGTAAACCGTAAGTTTAATTGTGTTTGAAATAATGAAAACAGAAATAACAAACAATACTGCGATAATAACAAAGGAAATAACCGTAATTCCCTGCCTTAATGCAACAAGCTTTTTAGCAAGATTTTTGTTTTCTCTGATAGTATCAACGTGCTGTATTTTTTTAAGCTTATTAACCGTTTCGTCAAATTTATCAAGATTTTCAACCGTTACCTTATAGGCATTCGGAAGCGGAATATCGGAGCTTATCTGAGTAAAGAATTCTGCTTGAGCCTTCTCCATGGTGTTGAGCTGTTCCTGCCAAGCGCTTTCCTTTGAAATAAATTCAACGCTTTTAATATTTCCGCAAGCAGTAATCTCGTTTTGCATATTTGTAATATTATCGGGTGTTGCGTCATCCGTGATATAAACCATAATTACATTTTCCTCTTCAATTTTGCCGAGAAGAGAATCAATATTAAGGAATATCATTGAAGCAGAGCCAATAAGAACAAGGCAACTCATAAGAACGCAAATTGATGCGATAGACATCATTCTGTTTGTCCAAGTATTCCTAAAGCCCTCTTTAATTAAATATTTTAAACTTGCACCTGTCATTACTGCTCACCTCCCTGTTCTTCCTCTGCGCTCTCGTCGCTTACAACGCTTTCGAGGTTATCAAAAATATCCTCTTCGTTTTCGTCCTTAGGCAAAACGTCAACATTATCAATCTCAACGTCCTCGTCAAAAAAGAACATATCGGTGTCCGCTTTAGGGTTTTCGCCTGTAAACTGAGCATGGGTAGGGTCGGGAGTATCGGATACAACCTCGCCGTTTTTAATAACAATAACACGTCTTTGGAACGAACGCACCAAATCGTGCTCGTGAGTAACCATAATAACAGTTGTGCCGGCATTGTTAATCTTAGTCAAAAGACCTACAATCTCGTGGCTCATTTCAGGGTCAACGTTACCCGTAGGCTCGTCCGCAATAATAACCTTAGGATTATTAACAAGTGCCCTTGCAAGAGAAACTCTCTGTTGCTCACCGCCCGAAAGCTCATTAGGCATCGAACGTGCCTTTTGAGAAAGACCTACAAGCTGAAGAATATATGGCACTCTCTTACGGATTTCCTTTTCCTTAGCGCCGATAACACGCATTGCAAACGCAACATTGTCATAAACCGACATTTTAGGAATAAGGCGGAAGTCCTGGAACACTATGCCCATTTCTCTTCTGTAATAAGGAACCTGCTTTTTCTTAAGAGTGGCAGATGAATATTCGTTAAAAATAATTTCACCCTCGGTTGGCTTTTCCTCATGCATAATGAGTTTTAAAAATGTACTTTTACCTGCACCCGAAGAGCCTACAACGAAAACAAACTCTCCGTCCTCAATTTTGATATTAACATTTGAAAGGGCGTGGGTACCGTTGCTGTCGTAAACCTTTGATACATTTCTGAATTCTATCACGATTTTTTCCCCTTGTATTTCATTATAAATTTACGCCTTAGCGCACTTATTCATTATTATTAATAATATAATATATCAACTTATAAGATAAATCAAGATTTTTTTGTTACTCTTTTGTAAACATCAGGTTACAATTATTAAAAAATCCGCCAAAACAGGCAATTTTGACGGATAAAAAAATATCAAATTTTTTCGCAAATTACGATTTCGTTGTAATATGCGCCGATAAAGCCTGAATTAATTTCCCTGCACGAGTCATAGAAATTTGCCTTGAGCACACATTCACGATACATCATTTTGAAATGTCAGTGTCTATTAAAAATCGCTTATAATTTCAAATCCACCTTTTTCGTTTAAAAATATAAATAAGTGAAAAAACGACTGCAACATTTAAAAAAATCACATACGGATATCCAAAGCGGGAGGAAAGCTCCGGCATATATTTAAAATTCATTCCGTACCAGCCAACTATAACGGTCATAGGCAAAAAAACAGAAGTCACGACGGTAAAAAGCTTCATTATTTCATTTTGCCTTGCGTCGATGCTTGTTTGATATGCATCCCAAAGATGAGTTACGCTTTCTCTCAAAATATCCGTATTTTCCTTATATCTTACAGCCTTATCCCGAAAGAGCCTGAAAAGCTTATATGATTTTTCAGCCAAAAGCTCGTTTTCATTTTCAATATATATCTCAGTTGCATCAATAAGCTGTTCATAAAAAGCACGAAGGCGCAAAAGTTCTCTTTTCTTTTCAATCAGCAACTCGGCAAAATTTTTGCAAACATTTTTATCAATAACCTCTTTTTCAAGCATAGCTATCTCCTCTTGCACATCAAACTGAGCCGAACACTGTTTTGCAATCGTTTCAAGAAACGAACAAATAAGCTTTTCAAGCGTTGCGCTTTCGCAGGCGGTATTTGAAAGAACGTTTAAAAAGCACTTTTGATTAAACGAAAAATCATCGCAAATATTAACAATTATCATCATATTTTTAGAAATAATAATTGCCAATTCGTTGTTGCTGTCTGTTTTATTACATATTATATTTATGCGAATAAAACTAAAATCATCGTTAATAAATTTTGTTAAAAAGCTGCTGTCTGATTTTTTTCTGCAAAGTTCAATAATATTTTTAGGCAAAGAAAAAACGGCGGCAAGCCTTTCAAGCTCGCCAACCGTTATAAATCCGAGTGTAAGCATATTTTTGCCGATTTCATCAACATCAATGCTTTTCACCTCATCATCAAAAACGTAAAACACTCATTATCACCGATAATAGTATTTGCGCTTTTTCAACATATATTATTTCTTTTTAACCTTATTTAACATTGCGTTTATCTCAAGAATTTGCTCCTTGGTGAATTTGCCGCCGAGCATCATAAGTCCACGCTTAACTGTAAAGCCCTTGAGCATATCAATCATAGTCTTGTTGATATCGCTAAGCTTAAAGCCCATAACCTCGGCGCCTTTTTTCTTGCCCTTTTGCTTAGGGCCGTCGGGTGTAAGCGCCTTTTTCATTTTAAGAAGAAGCTTAACTGCACAAATTTTTCCTCTAAAGGTTGAAAGAATATCGCCCAAAGTATCGTTTACGCTGTAATAACCGGCAGGAGTTTCAATCTCAAACCAATTGATTACCGCACCCTCTTCTTTAAGCCTGTAATCTTCGTTAAACTTGTCAACTTTTCTGATTTGAGCCTCATCTGTTAAATCGCCTGCTTTTGCAACAAGGGTGGTTTCACCCTCGTTTTTAACTTCAAAGTGGAAGAACGGAAATTCGCCCTTTTTCTTTTTGCCGACACTCTCGCCGTTTGCAAAAAGCTCAACCTCGTCAAGATTTGTATAAACAGTAACCTTGGTTACGTCCTCAACCCTGTCAACATACCTCTTTGCGCAGATATGGAGCATCGGCTTTTTGGAAAGCCAAGCCTGATAAGCATAAAAGCTGTCTTTTTTATACTTTCTGTCAAATGTGACAAGTCCCTTGTGGTTCATACCGTTTTCGCCGCCTTCGGCACGTGCGTCTGCGGCAAAGTCAAACATATTCCAAACGTGAGTAGCCCAAAGATAAGGACGTTTTGCAATTTGCTTGATTACTTCCTCGTGATAATATGCCTGATATTCCTCAGTATAATCTCCCTGTTCAGGGTGACTTGTGTGCCAATTGAGTGCCTCGCAACCGTACTCACTCATACCGATTGCCTTGTTTGGATATTTCTTGTGGAATGTATCAAACCAATTGCCGTACATTGACACATCGCCGCCGTACCAGCCGAAATAATGGTTATATGAAAGAACATCCGAAATATGCACATATTCCTCATTAATATTGCAAGCAGTAAGCACAGCTTCGGTGGTAAGCCTTGTTTTATCAAGCGAATGAACAAGGTCATTGAGCATTTTATGATTTTCAACAATAGGAGAAGTTGCGCCGCCCATTGTAATCTCATTTGAAAGTCCCCACACCACGATTGACGGGTGATTGTAATTTTGATAAATAAGTTCTTTCATTTGCGACTTTGTATTTTCAACACCTTTTTCAAGATGCTTTGAAATATACGGAATTTCAGCCCAAACAACAATACCTCTCTCGTCGCACAAATCATAAAAATACTGAGCGTGCTGATAATGGGCAAGACGGATAGTGTTAGCACCCATTTCGCAAATCAAATCCATATCCTCTTTGTGATGCTCAGGCAAGAGCGCATTGCCGATATGCGGCCTGTCCTGATGCCTTGAAACACCTCTTAAAGGATACTCTCTGCCGTTTAAAATAAATCCCTTTTGCGCATCAATCTCAAATGTGCGGCAACCAAAGCGTGTTTTAACCTCATCAACTGCCTCGCCGTCAACAATAAGCTTAGCGACAGCGGTATAAAGAAACGGGTCGTCAACACCGTCCCAAAGATGAACGTCTTTAATTTCAAGTTTAGCACTCGGATTTTTACCGCTTGCCTTAGCCCTTGCAACAACCTCATTGCCGTCGCTTATTTCAAATTCAACCTCGCCGTCGCAATAAGCGTCAACGGTAATTTTTGCGTCATCGCCGCTGATTTCAGGTGTAACCGCAATGCCGGGCGCACCGTAAAAATCAAGGTCAAAATGATTTTTGCCAACTCCGATAAGGCTTACATCCCTGTAAATACCGCCGTAAAACGTAAAATCCGCAACCTGAGGATAAACGTAATCGTTAGGCGAGTTATCGGCAACAACAACAAGCAAATTTTCGTCCTTAATATCATCAAGCTTAACCCTAAAGGTAGAATATCCGCCGTTGTGAACACAAATTTCTTTTCCGTTAAAATAAACGGTACCTGTTGAATTTACACCGTCAAGCTGAAGATAAACTTCTTCGCCGTCAGGCATATCGCTTTTAGCCAAGCTCTTTGCAAAATATCCCTTGCCACGATAATAATCGTTGCCGCCGTCCTGTCCGTCATCGCCATTGAAAGTGTATGGCAAATCAATGCTCTCCCAATCGCTCGGAAACGTGCTTGGAACGGAAGAAGCCTCTTTTGAAAATTTCCAATCCTTGTCAATATTAATAACCTTGCGCATAATATACCCCTCTCAGTAAATTATTATATATAAATTATAAATCATTATTATATTTAATTCAACAAACATATTATTAACAAATAACGATAAATAAACCAAAATTGCATAGAAAAAGAGCACCTCAATCGAGATGCTCTTGAAAAAAATCAATATGATTACTTTCTTACTACGCCCTTTGTTTCCTTAAGATACTTGTCAGTAGCAGGGAATGTGTTCTTATACTTGATTGAAAGAGACGCACTCTTATCCTTGATAACTGCTACATTTGCGTGGTTTACAGCTACCTCTGCAACCATATCATACTCAGCCTTAGTAATTTCCTTAGTCTTAGTATTGATTGTGCAAGTAACGGTACCGCCCTTATATGTAACCTTAATGTTATCCTCTGCAGTACCCTGAGCAAATGAAATAACGCTGATTTGTGCAACAGTTGCACTGATATCACCGAGAACCTCGAAGAAGTCGCCCTGTGAATCCTCGCCTCTCATACTCATTTCAGCAGCCTTTGGCTGAATTACCATTGTGATAGTTCCGTCGCCGTTATCTGTAATGTTAGCATCAAGAACGTCCTCACCCTTAACATAAGACTTTGTAAAGTCCTTTTTGCCCGGATCTTTCTCGTCACAATTGTAGTTATCAAGCTTAGGGTTACGGTTGTTACAAGGAACAAGACCGTAAATGTTTGGCTTAAACAAGCCGTCAACAATACCCGGAACGAGCTTGTTAATAACAGCATTTTCCTTGCCGTCAATTATAACCTTACCTACATTAATGCTCTCATCACCGAGGAGCTTATAGAAAGTCTCAGTCTTACCCTCAGCATTAATATACTCGGCAGTGAGGCTCTTTGTGTATTCATAAGCCTCTTTATAATAGTTAGCAACATCGTCGAGTGACTTAAAATCAACTCCGCCGTATGTACCTGCCTCAAATGACTTTTCAAGAACAGAAGCATCTTCTGAAGAACCGGCTTCTTCGCCGTTTGTTTGATTCTTCCAACTGCCGTCCTTAATTTGGTGGATAGCCTTAATGGCACCTTCAGTTACGTAATTTACTTTTGCACATCCTGCAAATGAGCTTGCGATTAATCCTGTAGCAAGTACAAGGCACAAGCCTTTTTTCACATATTTGTTCATTTTCAGGGTTCCCCTTTCAGAATTATACGAATCCGTTTTATAAAACGCTACATATTAAATTTATATTAAATCTCACAAAATGTCAATAGAAAATTTAAAATTAAGTCATAATTTTTAAAAAATTAATTTTTACATTGAGATTTATACATTATTATGGTATACTATTTTGATGAAAACAGACTATAGTACAGTATTTTTAATATATTTTTCAAGGAGTGATAAATAATGAGATGTAAAAACTGCGGCGCAGACAACGATGACAACAGATACATATGTGAAGTTTGCGGCTCTCCTCTTTATGACGAAAGCGATTTTGACAATGCAAACGGTATTGACGACGACAGAACTCAAACCTTTAAAGCAGTAAATGAGCCGAATAATCAAGTTCAAAACCGAAATGATAACTATAATGATTATGATAAAGAAAATCAATATAATAATCAATATAATAATCAAAAAAATAACGAAAGCGAAAAGAAAAATAAAGGTGCCGAAAAGAAAAGCATCATAATTATTGCCGTTCTTGCGGTTATTCTTATTGCAATCATTGCTTCTGTTGCAGCAATTGCTCATAATAAGAACAAGGACAATACCACATCTTCAAACCTTACTAAAATTTCTACACAGTCTGATTCTACAAGCGACAAATACAGCACCACAGAGAAAAAGACTACAGAAAGCACAACCGAATCAACTACTGAAAAAACCACCAAGCAAACCACGGCTTCCCTTTGGATAATCAACACAAGCTCAAGCGGAGGCGGCGAAGCAGAGGGCGACGGCAAGTATGAAAACGGCAAAAAGGTTACTCTTGTTGCAAGAGCTGACGACGGATACAAGTTCGACGGCTGGTATTCAAACGGAGTCAAAGTAAGCAGCAAGGAAGAATACACCTTCACTGCTAACCAAAATGCAAGCTTTTCAGCACAATTCTCACCTGTTGAAACTCAAGCGCCTGAAACAACCGCTTCAAATTCAGGCAGTGACTTTGTTTTCGGCGAGTAATACAAGTAATCAAATAGTATAGGTATAAATATATTAAAAAAGAAAAGAGATAAAAATGACAAAGGGCGAATCAGCTAAAGAAAATTTTATGAGCGGTCTTAACTGCTCGCAAGCGGTTGCCGCTGCTTTTGCAGAAGAAATGAATATGCCAAAATCGCTTGTTGAAAAATTAACCGTCGGCTTCGGCGGCGGAATGGGCAGAATGAGAGAGGTTTGCGGAGCTGTTTCCGGTATGACCTTCGTTATCTCTGCACTTTATGATGATGATAAGTCAGGAATTTATAAGCGAGTTCAAGCTGTTGCAAATGAATTTAGAGAGGAAAACGGCTCAATAGTATGCCGTGAGCTTCTCGGTCTTTCAAAGCCCGGCCCCGATTCGCCGCTTGCCGAACCTCGCACAAAAGAATACTATAAAAAGCGCCCGTGCCCGGAGCTTGTGGAGCTTGCTGCAGATATTCTTGAAAAATATATTTCAAATAATCCTTATAAAAAATAAAAAAAGTGTTGCATTTTTGTTTTATTTGTGTTATATTATCTAAGCACAAAAACGTGCAACACATAAATGCGCTGGTAGCTCAGCTGGATAGAGTGACTGGCTACGAACCAGTAGGTCGGGGGTTCGAGTCCCTTCCAGCGTACCAAAAACGAGGAATGTTCTTTAGAATGTTCCTCGTTTTTATTATGTTGTGAAAGTGTGCGAGAATACTCTTTATTTCGGGGTCCCCACAAAGTCTTTGACTTTGTGGGGAGAGGAGAAACATACGAAGTGTTTGTTACGATTTTGCTCTGCAAAATTGTTTAAACACGGAGTGTGTTTCGACGAAGTCCCTTCCAGCGTACCAAAATAGCGAAGTAGATATTTATCTACTTCGCTTTTTTTATCTTCTTATACCGAGTTTTTCTGCGATAAGCATTAAATTATCAACATCGTTTTTGCTGAGTTTTCCGTTCTTGTCAGGCGGAAGATTAATCACCATCAGATTATGTGCCTTTTCGAGTATGCGATAATTTTTTGCTGTTTCGTCTGCGTCTTGCAATGTCTTGTTTTCGTATTCGTCGGAATAAAACCAGACACCCTCTTTTCGTGAGCATATGGTCTGCTCAAACGGTAAATAGTATTTTTCGCCGTTGAAGGTGTAAATTTTCGGGTCGTCCTCTCTGCACATATGCGGGTCCCAAAGCCTGAAATCTGACGGGAACATTGCGATAGGGTCACCGTATTGATAATTTTTCGGCTGATATCTTTTCTTTGGAACTCCCTTTTTGTCGGTGAATTTTCCTATTGTGAGATTGACTCCGATTTGGCATTTAGGCTGTAACTTTTTTACCGTGTTGTATATTCTGTCAAGTTGCCATTTGCGGCACGGCTTGTCCCTGCCGCCGTCAAGCCACAGTTCGACCACTTCTCCGTATCTTCCGTCCAAGAGTTCAACGAGTTGCTTTTCCATATATTTAATGTATGCCTCGTCATTTTTGTAGCAGTGCTCGTGCCTGTCCCAAAGCGAATAATAAATTCCGAGTTTAATGCCGTATTTGTCGCATGCCTTTGCAACCTCGGAGATTACATCGGTTTTGTCGGGCGAATTTCTCACGCCGTATGTGGTTGTGTATGTGTTCCAAAGGCAAAAGCCGTCGTGGTGTTTTGCTATGATTATTACATAATTCATTCCGGCTTCATATGCCGCTTTCACCCAGCCGTCTGCATCAATATCCGTGGGGCAATAACTTTCAATCGGCAGTTTGCCGTTCGACCATTCCACGTTGTTGAATGTATTTATTCCAAAGTGGATAAACATACCGAATTTTCTGTTAATCTGCTCGAGTTGGTATTCGTTTGGCTCGGTTGAGGGCACTTGTTTTATCGGATAATTTTTCGGATATTTCGGCTTTGAAAATAATTTCATATTCAAACTCCTTGCAGTTTTCGTATATATTTTAGTTGTATGTTGTGCTTTTACTAAATGGATAAGAAGCAGCCGTTCTTATCGAGCCAAACTTTCAGTCAAATAATGACCTGGGTCTTACTGCTTCCGATATAATTGTATCTTATTTATTTAATTATGTCAACGAATACTGTAATTTACAGTAGACTAGTGAATTCGCCAAGTCGTCGCATTGATAGTTTTGCGGTTCGAATCCGCCTTGAGTATTATCGAATACACAAATAAAAACCAACCACTAAAGTGATTGGTCTTTATTTGTGAAGACAGGACAATAGAGATGTTTTTGCGTTTTCACTGTCTTGATTTGAACAGTAATTCAGTAAAAAACATTAATTATCGGATATTTTAGTACACATATTTTTATCCCTCAAACATACTTGATAAATAGATTAACTTTATATATAATAAATTTAGATAAGTATACGCAAAATAAGTGATTTTATTGAGAGGGAAAATTATGTATAGTGTGCTTGTAGTTGATGACGAGATACGCCAAAGAGAAGCAGTTATTAAAAGCGTAAATTGGGAAAAAGCCGGATTTAAAGTTGTAGGCGACGCTGAAAACGGAATTGAAGCACTTGAACTTCTTGAAAAACTGGAACCCGATTTAATTTTGACTGATATCAAAATGCCGCTTATGACAGGACTTGAACTTGCAAGAAAGGCAAGAGAAATAAGACCTGCCACAAAGCTTGTTATTTTAAGCGGATACGATGATTTTGAATATGCACAGGAAGCGTTTAAGTATAATGTTATCCGTTATCTTTTAAAACCTATTTCCGCAAGCGAAATCAGCGAAGAATTCGTAAAAATCAAAGCGGAAATGGACGAAGAATTTGAAAGGCTTAAAACAGGGACATCAAATGAAGAAACCGAGTTAAGGCTTAAGAAAACGGAATTTCTTTTGCCATTGCTTTTAGGAACAGGAGAGGATATTTATACACCTCAAGAGTTGAAAGACAGTGCCAAAAGGTTAGGACTTATTAAAAGCGACAATGACTGCTACAGCGTTGTTGTGTCAAAATTCAAAACTTTCAGCGGGGAAAACTGTACCAAGGCACATCATATTGATTTTGTAAACAGCATTGTAGGAAAATATGCAAATTGCGAAAGTTTTTTTGTAAACGGCAGAATTGTTACGCTTGTGACGAGTGAAGCAGAAGAAATGTCAACAAAATTAAGACTTCCTGTAATTGAGCTTGTGCAAAGCGCAAAAAAGCTTTTCGACCAAAAATGCACAATCGGTATCAGCCAAACAGTTGAAAGCCCTGCGCTTTTGTCGCTTGCTTGCGCTCAGGCTATCACGGCAAGGCGATACACCTCTGACGGTGCAGGCGATATCAGATTTATTAACGATCAGGAACGCAAAAGCATATATGAACTTGAGGACATAGAAAAGTCCGTCCATAAGCTTGAGCAGCTTTTAAAAATAGGCAACAAGGAAGAAATAAGTGAATTTCTTAATGATATGTTGTCAAATAAAAATCGTGACGAAATAAATTATTTGATTATTCAAATACTTGCAACGGCGCACAGATGCGTAAGCGTTTTATCTGACAATGACGCATTATCTGAGCTTTTCTCATCAAATAATCCTTTCACCTCTCGCCTGTCATTCGATTTTAACGAGCAGTATAAAAAAGAACTGATATCGCTTTGCCTTGACGCAAGAGATATCATTTCACGCTCGCAAAGGCACGAAAGCGAAACGATTTGCGACAGAGCACTTCAAATTATAAACGACGAATATATGAATGAGGATTTATCATTGACCGACGCAAGCGACAAGCTGGGTGTAAGCCCAAACTATTTAAGTGCGCTTATAAAGAAAACGAAGTCGCAAAATTTTATTGCCCTTGTTACAGAACGCAGAATGAAAGCGGCAAGCGATTTACTGTTGTGTACGTCAATGAAAATTTTTGAAATATCACAAAAATGCGGATACAGTGACCAGCACTATTTCAGTTATTGCTTTAAAAAATATTACGGTATGTCACCTAACAAATACAGAGAGGAGCATTTAGGAAAAAACGATGTTTAAGCGTAACAAAATAAAATTGTCTGTATTGATTATAGCAATCGTTGTTTTCGGCGTTATATTTTCAACTCTTGCTTCTACATTATTTTTTGGCATATTTTACAAAAATTCAATGTTTGATTCGGCTTATGTATCGAGCAGGCAAGCCGTGTCGCAGGCTAACGAGACCGTTTCTAATTATGTTTCGTCAATAAAAAACAAGCTTGACAACCTTTGCGATGAAATGAACAACTGTACCGATACCTCGTCGCTTCAAAATGCAATATCAACAGCATCCAGACTTGAAGAAGATATATATTGCGTGATGCTTTATGATATGCAGGGCAATTTGCTTTTAGACGGAAACGACAACAACGACAAAGTAAAAAGCAACCCTACAAATTTATCGTTTGACAAAGCCGCTTTTTCCGGACTTACTGACGGATACGCAATTACTCAACCCCACGTAAATACTATTTACGAAAACAAATATCCGTGGGTTGTAACAATTGCAAAAAAAGAATATTCAAATCTTTATGCCCGTCAGGTTTTTGTTGTGATTGATTTCAAATTCTCGTCAATTGCAAAATATATAGATAAGGTGAGCATCGGTCAAAGGGGTTATTGCTACATTATCAATTCAAAAGGCGAAATTATTTATCACCCACAGCAGCAAATTCTTTTTTCGGGATTGAAAAAGGAAAATACCGATGAGATTTTTGACCTTGCAGACGGAATACACAGGAAAAGAAATAATATTTATAACATATCCTCCCTTGCCTCGTGTAATTGGAAAATCGTAGGCGTAAGCTTTAATGACGAAATAACACAGGCAGTAAAAAGCCAAATAATCATCGGCTCTGCATTTGCGATTTTATTCAGCCTTTTCATATCGGTTTTGGTTTATTTTATTCTTTCAAGAACTGTTACAAGACCTGTCAGAAGGCTTGTTGATTCAATGCAAAAATTTGAAAAGCAGGCGGAATCATTTGAATACAAGGCAGATATGAGTAACGTTGTGGAATTCAAAACGCTTTCGTCATCGTTTGAACATATGGTGCTTATGATTCAGTCGCTTATGGAAAAGGTTCACAATGAAGAAATTGTTCTCAGAAAGACGGAATTGAAAGCCTTGCAGGCTCAAATCAATCCTCATTTTCTTTATAATACGCTTGATTCAATTCAATGGATGTGTGAGCAGGACAACAGCAAGGACGCAGTCAAAATGGTGGGTGCGCTTGCTAAGCTTTTCAGAATAAGCATAAGCCACGGCAATGAATTTATAACAATAAGCGACGAACTCAAGCACGCCGAAAGCTATCTTATTATTCAAAGTTACAGATACAAAAACCAATTTACCTATTCATTTGATGTTGACAAAAGCGTTTTGGGCTATATGTGCAACAAAATCACAATTCAACCGTTTATTGAAAATGCAATTTATCACGGGCTTGATAGAATGGTTGACGAGGGCGAAATTAAAATTATTGTCCGTCGCCAAGGCAAGGATATTGTGATAATCGTTAAGGATAACGGACTGGGAATGACGCAGGAGCAATGCCAAACCATTCTTCAAAAGGACCGAAGCGACTCAAAAGGTATCGGTGTTAAGAATGTAAATGACCGACTGAAAATATATTTCGGAGAGGAATACGGAATTACGATTGATAGCGAGCTTGACGTCGGCACAACCGTAACGATTAAAATTCCAAAAATTGAGAAAGGACAAGAACATGAATATTAAAAAAGCGACTGCCTTGCTCACTCTTACTTTTTTTCTTATTGCAGTCCTGTTTGGCTGTGCAAAGGGCGCAGAATTTGACAACAAAAGCAACAATATTGCAATAATAACAAAAGGCAGTGACTCAACTTTTTGGAACGATATGAAAAACGGAGCGCTGTCTGCGGCAACCGAATACAATGTAAAAGTTACATTTGAAGGCCCTGAAAACGAAGAGGATTACAACGCCCAAAACAAAATGATTGAAAACGCAGTTTCAAACAATGTAGGCGTCATAATTCTTTCAGCGATAGATTTTGAAAAAAATGCCGATGCCGTTCAAAAAGCCATTGACAGCGGAATTAAGGTAATCACGGTTGACAGCGACGTTGATGTAAACGGCAAGGAACTTTTTGTGGGTACAAACAATATTGAAGCCGGAAAAAAAGCGGCAAAGCAGGCAGTCGATTTGTGCAAGGAGCAAAAGTCTATTAATATAGGTATAGTAAATTACGGCGCAAATACCGAAAACGGCAAACAGCGATTAAAAGGATTTACCGATTATATAAACAAAATAGATAATGCAAAAATTGTTGATACGGTTAATGTTGAATCAAACAAAGAAAGTGCAACCGCCGGTGCAAAAAAGCTACTAAAAAAGCACAAGCAAATCAATGTGCTGATAGGCTTCAACGAATGGTCAACCATCGGGGTGGCGTATGCAATAAAGGAATTAAATTTGAATAACAAGGTTTTCGGCATAGGCTTTGACAGCAATGTTAACTGCGTAAATATGCTTGAAAGCGGAGAGATAGATACACTGATTGTTCAAAATCCTTTTTCTATGGGTTACACCTCGGTTTCAAAAGCGTCTGAAATACTGTCGGGCAAAAAATCGCAAACAAACACAATTGAAACCGATACCTATGTTGTAACTCGAAAAAATATGTTTTCACCTGATATTCAAAAAATACTTTTCAGCTTTAGCGAAAGCAGTAATTAACAAATATTCAAAACGGCTTTGACGGTCAATTTTGGCTTGTCAAAGCCGTTTTTTATGCTTTTGTGGTAGTAATTTTAACATAATAAATCATAAATATCGTAATTTTTTATACACTTTGAATAAAAAATTACATTCAATTTTAAATCTAGCAAAGATATAATAAAGACACACAATGACTTAACGAAAAATTTTAAGGAGGTAATCTTTATGAAAAAGATGAAAAAGTTATTGGCATTATTATTAGCAGTAGTAATGGTAGTAGGTTTTGCAGCTTGTTCTTCAAAAAAGGATGACGGCGGCACAACAAAGGCGGCTTCGTCTGCCAAAGGTGAGATATCGGTATTCTATTACACCTTCAGCGATGCATACATTTCAACCGTTCGTTCATCAATGGATAAAATCTTGAAAGACGGCGGCTATACCTATAACGATTACGACGCAAACGGCAACCAGACAACACAGACCGAGCAGGTTCAAACGGCACTTGCAAAAGGCTCATCAATGCTTATCGTCAATGTAGTTGACACAGGCTCAAATGACGCCGCTCAAAACATTATAAATCTTGCAAAGGCTAAAAACGTTCCTGTAATCTTCTTTAACCGTTCTGTTGACCAGTCGGTTATTGAAAGCTATGAAAAGTGCGTATTCGTAGGAACAGACTACGAGCAGGCAGGTCATATGCAGGGTCAGATGATTGGCGAATACCTTGTAAACAACTATGACAAGCTCGACCTTAACGGCGACGGCAAAATCAGCTATGTAATGTTCAAGGGTCAAGAGGGCAATATGGAAGCAATCGCACGTACAAAGTACGGCGTTGAGGACGCTAACAAGGTTCTTGAAAAAGCAGGAAAGCCTGACCTTGAGTTCTATGATGCAGCTAACAAGAACAAATATCTTGTTGACCAGGACGGCTTATGGTCATCAGCAGCAGCTACAAACTATATGAGCACAGCTCTTGCTCAGTACACAGAATCAAACAAAAATATGATTGAACTCGTAATTGCCAACAACGACGAAATGGCACTCGGCGCAGTATCTGCTCTTCAAACAGCAGGCTACAACAAGGATGGCAAAAAGGTTATTCCTGTATTCGGTGTTGATGCAACAGACGCAGCTAAATCAGCTATCAAGTCAGGCTCAATGATTGGTACAATCAAGCAAGACGCACAGGGTATGGCTACGACAATCACAACAATTATGGGCAATTACCTCAACGGTGCAAACGCACTTGACAGTATTGACACTGCAAACGTAGTAGGCACTTGGAGAGTAAATATTCCTTATTCGGCTTACACAGCAGATTCAGAAAAATAATATAAATTAACTTCACAAAATACGGTTGGGGCTTTTTGCCTCAACCGTACTATTCAAAGCAGATAGGAGAGATACATATGCAAAACAATATAAATAAATCCGTTTCTGCGACTGACAAAGATATATTGTTAAAAATGGTTGATATAGAAAAGACTTTTCCGGGTGTCAAAGCGCTTGACCATGCACAACTGACGGTCAAAAAAGGAACAGTTCATGCACTTATGGGCGAAAACGGCGCAGGTAAATCAACACTTATGAAATGTCTTTTCGGTGTTTACAGCAAAGACAACGGTCACATTTATGTCGATGGAAAAGAGGTTAATTACAAAAACAGTAAGGAAGCCCTTGAAAACGGTGTTGCAATGGTACATCAGGAGCTCAACCAAGCGCTCAAGCGTAATGTTATGGACAATATGTGGCTCGGCAGATTTCCAAAGGTTTCAAAATATCTTCCTTTCACAAGTGAAAAGAAAATGTATGACGAAACAATGAAGGTTTTTAAAGACCTCGAAATAAACGTTGACCCGAAAGCCGTTATGAGCACAATGTCGGTTTCGCAAAGGCAAATGGTTGAAATTGCCAAAGCCGTTTCCTACAATTCAAAAATAATTGTTTTTGATGAGCCAACCTCCTCGCTTACCGAGGAAGAGGTTGAACATCTTTTCCGTATTATTAATATGCTTAGGGACAGAGGCTGCGGCATTATTTATATTTCTCACAAAATGGAGGAAATTTTGCGCATAAGCGACGACGTTACAATTATGCGTGACGGCAAATGGATTGCCACAAAGGCAGCAAGTGAGCTTACTATGGACGAAATCATTAAGCTTATGGTTGGCCGTGAACTTACAAACCGTTATCCTGAAAAAGACAATAAAATCGGCGACGTTCTTCTTAATGTCGAAAATTTAAGCGGCGAATATACAAACCTTAATAATGTTTCATTTCAGGCAAGAAGAGGAGAAATTCTCGGTGTGGCAGGGCTTGACGGCTCAGGAAGAACTGAGCTTTTAGAGCAAATATTTGGAATAACCACCAAAAAAAGCGGAAAAATCACACTTGACGGCAAAGAGGTTAAAAACAGAAATCCGCACGAATCAATCAAAAACGGCTTTGCCCTTTTGACTGAGGAAAGACGTGCAACAGGTATTTTCGGAATTTTGAATATCAGAGAAAATACTACAATTTCAAGCTTAAAAAAATATCAGATCGGTCCGTTTCTTAACAAAAAGAAAATGAAGGACACGACTGACGAATATATAAAATCCCTTAGAGTTAAAACTCCTAATCAGGAAACAAAAATCAGCTCGCTTTCAGGCGGTAATCAGCAAAAGGTTATCCTTGCAAGGTGGCTTTTGACTGACCCTACCGTGCTTCTTCTTGACGAACCGACAAGAGGTATCGACGTAGGCGCAAAATACGAAATTTATCAGCTTATTCTTGACCTTGCCAAAAAAGGCAAAACAGTCATTATGGTTTCTTCCGAAATGGCAGAGCTTTTAGGCGTATGCGATAAAATTCTTGTTATGTCGGGCGGCAGGCTCTCAGGTGAGGTTGACGCAAAGACTACTAATCAGGAAGAGATTATGACACTTGCGGCAAAATATGTATAAGGAGGATTTCATTATGGCTGACACAAGTATAAAAAAGGTTAAGCGTTCACGTATCTCCCTTTGGGTTGAAAAATTCAAAGCGGCAGACAAGGACGACAAAAAAAGATTAATTACAGATTTATTATTTAACAACGCAATGTATATCATCATTGCAATAGCGGTGATTTTTATTGCAATCAAGGTTCCGGCATTTTTGAGTGTATCGTCAATAGTTAATATTGTTTCGCTCACCGCCGCAAAGCTTCCGATTGCTTTGGGTATTGCAGGCTGTATCGTATTAACAGGTACGGATATTTCGGCAGGTCGATGTGTAGGTCTTACCGCCTGCGTTGCGGCTTCGCTTTTGCAAATGACAGGCTATGCCAACAAAATGTTCCCAAATCTTAATACAATGCCGCTTTGGATTGTATTTCTTGCAGTAATTGCAATCGGCGCAGTTGTTGGCCTTGTAAACGGATTTTTTGTTGCTAAGTTTAAGCTTCATCCGTTTATAGTTACTCTTTCAACCCAGCTTATTGTATTCGGTACTGTTCTTATGTACCTTATGATTGGCGGCAACAACGGTCAAACTCTTTCAGGTCTTGACTCGTCTTACACAAGCTTTATCACCGGTACGCTTTTCAATGTCGGCGGTGTTGCCATTCCTAAATATGTTCTTTATTCCGCAGTTTTAACAGCAATTATGTGGGTTATTTGGAATAAAACAAAGTTTGGCAAAAATATGTTTGCCGTAGGTTCAAACGAAGAAGCAGCAAGAGTATCGGGCGTAAATGTATTTATGACAATCTTAATGGTATTTGTGCTTGCAGGTGTTATGTACGGTATCACAGGCTTTATTGAGGGCGCTCGTATTGCTTCTTGCTCTGCAAACACAGGTCTTAACTACGAATGTGATGCTATTGCGGCTTGCGTAATCGGCGGTGTATCATTTGTAGGCGGTACAGGTAAAATCAGCGGTATCGTTATCGGCGTACTTCTTTTGCAGATTATTTTTGCCGGTCTTAACTTTCTTTCCGTATCAGCAAATATGCTTTACATTATCAAAGGCGTAATCATTCTTGTTGCTTGCGCAATTGATATGAGAAAGTATCTCGCAAGAAGATAATAATTAACCACCGTTTTTGAAAGGCAGTGAAAAATATGAACGAAAACAACACAATAAATCTTAACACCGAAAGGAAACCCGGAGGACTTTACCGAAACATAAAAATGTCTGTAAAAACGGCAGACAAGCTCATCCTTGTCGGAATTATCGTTCTTATCGCCTGTATGATTTTTGCGGTAAGTCATGCAGGATTTACTGTCACATTCAATACAGACGGCGGCTCGCAAATAGATAACCAAAAGGTTATGTATGGTCAGCTTGTTGATGTTGAAGAAAATCCTGTTAAAGAGGGCTACACCTTTACGGGCTGGTATTTAGACAAGGATTGCACTAAGCAATTTGATATTAATAAAGACACTGTAAGCGACAGTCTGACTCTTTATTCGGGTTGGGAAAAGAAATAAAGGAAAAAGTTATATTTATTTTGCAATTGACAAATTAAGCATAACTTAATAAATATACAAAAATAAGCCAATGCATGGGAATAATCGTCCTTTATGCATTGGCTTGCTTTTATTAAGGGGAATTTTTATTTTAAACGGCTTGTTTCTTGATATTGACACAATTATAATATATAATTAAAACAAAACAGATATATTAATTTAGGAGATAAATATGGGAGATAAAAATTTTATTGCCGGAATAGGCTGTACCAACGTTGACATTCTTTATTCGGGAATTGACAGATTGCCGAACGAGGGCGAAGAAATATATGCAAAGCATTTTTCGCTTCAGCTCGGCGGCGGTGTTCCCGCAACGCTTATAAATCTCGGCAGGCTCGGTATTAAAACTAAAATTGCAACAGAGCTTGGAGATGATATTTTTTCAAACTATGCAAGGCAGGAATTTGAAAAATGCGGCGTATCCCCTATTAATCTTTACAAAGGCGATGACGATATTCCGCTTAATGTTACAAGCGCTATGATTACAAGCAGGGACAGAACGTTTATGTCCTACGGTCACGGAAGCGTTGAGGCAACGCCCGACGCACTTGATGCGGCTTACAAAATGTGCACCGGCGCAAAGATAGTGATTATGCACACAGGCGGCTTTTTGCCTGTATACAAAAAGCTTAAAAGCGAAGGCACAATGCTTGTTTTCGACTGCGGCTGGGACGATAATTTGAGCCTTGAAAACTACAAGGAGCATCTTGAACTTGCCGATTATTATACCCCAAACCAAAAGGAAGCACTTAAAATAACAGATACCGACACTCCGGAAAAAGCGGCTGACGTTTTATCAAATTATTTTGAAAAGGTTATCGTTAAGCTTGATAAAGACGGCTGCCTCGGAATGGAAAACGGAAAGAAATTTTATGTCAGTCAAGTTGACGATTTCAAGCACGTTGACTCAACAGGTGCAGGCGACGCATTCCTTGCAGGCTTTATTTACGGCTTGTACCACGAAAAAAGCTTTGAGGATTCAATCAAATTCGGAAATATTACAGGCGGAAAATGCGTTACCAGCGTTGGTTGCTTAAGCTCATCTTGCACCGAGCAGGAGCTTCTTGAAGTAAAGGAAAATTATTATAAATAAGTAAAAGCCGACTAATCAAACGTCAGATTAGTCGGCTTATTTTAATCATAATATTTATCAAGCTCGTATTCGCATTTTTCGTATTTTTCAATCTTTGGCTCTTTATAAATTTTACCTCGGCAAACAACCATATACGGCTGAGAAAGCGCACGGAAATCATCAAGCGGATTTGAATTTGACACGAGGATATCGGCGCACTTGCCGACCTCGATACTGCCTGTAATATCATCAATTCCCAAAATTTTTGCATTATTAAGAGTGGCGGTATAAAGCGCAAAAGCAGGCGATACGCCGACGTTCTTTTCAAAATAATGAAGTTCACGCCACATATTATAATGGGTGGTATAGGGGCAGCCCGTATCTGTTCCCAGCCCGACGGTAATGCCGTTTTCAAGCGCTGTTTTTGAGCCTGAAATCATATTGTTATAAACAATATTTGAATTATATTGCACCGCCTCGCTGATACCCAGGGTTTCACGTTCAAATTTTGCCATAGGAAGCGCAGGCGAAATTGTGCAAACCAAAACGGCATTATGCTTTTTAAAAGCGTCAATTTCTCTTTGGGTAAGAGTAGAGCCATGCTCGATTGAATCAACTCCGTTTTCAACGGCACACCTTACACCCTCAGGGCTTTGAACGTGAGCAGCAACTTTAAGACCGTAGCCGTGCGCCCTGTCACAGCAAGCCTTAATCATATCTGCCTTCATCATAAGCTTACCCGGCTCACCCTTAACCTTAGCGTCCATAACTCCGCCAGTAATCATCAATTTAATTAAATCTACGTTTTGACTCTTTAATTCGTCAACCATTTTAACTGCGTCCGCCACGCTTTGGGCAGGACGTGTAACAGAGCCTACCATATGTCCGTTCGGCACGCCGATAGCAAAATTCGCCGCCAAAATCCTCGATCCGTCAAGCTTTCCGGAATTAATCTTATCACGCAGGCGAGTGTCAAGATTATCAAGACCGCCAACCGCACGAACGGTGGTAACACCTGCCATCAGGCCCTGCATTGCATAGGCATGGCACATTTTAAGCACAAGTTCTCTTGAAATGGCTGAGGAAAGCGCAATTTTAGTTAAAAGTGTAGTTTTCATCGGCTTGTTTTGCGGCTTGCCGCCTGCAGGAAGATGAACGTGCAAATTGATAAGCCCCGGCATTAAATATTTGCCGCTTAAATCAATAACTTCATCGCTTACACTCGGAGTAATACTGCCGATTTCAACAATTTTTCCGTTTTCAATCGCAACGTCAATATTTTCCCTTGCCGCCATATCCTTCGTGCCGTCAAGAAGAGTGCAATTTTTAAATATCGTTTTCATAAAATCACCTGTAACAATTATAATAGAAAAAGGTCTATTTTTCAATTTGCCATAATGCATAAAAATTAGGGGCTTTTATGTACGAATTGCACAAAAGGCTCAAAACAGACTTCGAGAAAGTGAGATAAATTTCGTATTTTGCGAGTGGGAGCTGTACATTGGTACTGCCCCCGAGCAAAAGACGGAAAGCGCAAAAAACGGCAAGGGCTCGATGTCCTTGCCGTTTTTCTAATCCCTCCGAGTGCAACAAGTTGCACCCACCTCCCTTTACAAGGGAGGCTAAAATATTTATTTATATTATTCGGCGCAGTTTAGCCACTTTATCGACAGTCTAAGGCGAACAATGTTCGCCCGCTTCTCAAACACGGAATTTCAATCGGGGTCCCCGACAAATCGAAGATTTGGTGGGGAAAAGGAGAAAGGAATGGAGTGTTTATTATAAATTTCGCAGAAATTTATTCAAACACGGAATTTCTTTCGACGTCGTAGGGGCGATTATCAATCGCCCGTCTGCATCATTCTTCTATAATTGCTTCGGTAACTCTTTGAGCCGCCTTGCCGTCGTCAAGATAATTAAACTTATCATTAAACGCCTTATATTTTTCGTCATAGCTTCTGTCAGTCTCGGCATTCTTGATTGCCTTAATCAGCTCGTCCTCGGTTTGAACAATCGGACCGGGAAGCTCATCAAGGTCAATATAAAAGCCACGGATTTCATTACCGTATGCCTCAAGGTCATACATATAGAAAATTTCCGGTCTTTTAAGGTTTGCATAATCGAAAAATACCGATGAATAGTCCGTTACAAGCAAATCGGAAATGACATAAAGATGATTGATGTCATTCACCTTTGACACATCATAAACAAAGCCCTTGTATTTATCAAAATCAAAGGAATTTGCAACAAGATAATGCGCCCTGAAAAGGATAATATATTCATCGCCGAGATTAGCTTTCAGCTTATCAAAATCAACCTCGGTTTTATATGTGTAGCCTATGCCTGCCTGATGCTGATTATCACGCCAAGTAGGTGCATAAAGAATATATTTTTTATCCCTGGGAAGCTGTAATTCACTTACTATATCTTCGATATCCTTTTGAGTATAATTTGCCAAAAAGTCATTTCTCGGATAGCCAAGCTCCAAAACAGTATCCGTTCTGCCGATAGCCTCCAAATTCCAAGCGGAAATAAACTTTTCTGCCGCAAAGTGCGACGGGGCAAGAATATATTTAAACTTGCTTGCATCAACCTTATATTTTTCACGGATTTCGCTTTTTGAATTCATAGCGTTGTCGGAAATATTAATATCATAACCAAGACGTTTAAGCGGCGTGCCGTGCCAAAGCTGAATGTAAACTTGGTCGTCCTTAGGATAAATATGGTCGCTCATTCGATAGTTATAAACCCAATACTTAGCCGTTGCCGCCGCAACTTCATAATCCTTTGTATTAACCGTGACTATATAAGTATTAGGGTTGTCCAAAACAAAGGTAAACTGCTTAGGATTGCGAAAAGCCCACACGAAAGTATAATCCTCAAATTTTTCCTGAGTGAGCATATATTCGTAAATTGCCTTTGGACTGTCGCCGTAGCTTCTGCCGTCAAAGGTCGAAAACAAAATAACCTTAGGGTCGGTTTTAATCCTGTCTCTTATTTCATCATAAGATTTCTTTCTGCTTTCAAGGAGAATTTTACGTGACTCTTTACGAAAACCCGACTGCTTTTTTGCAATATTAATCGCAAATTTCTTAATAGCCTCAAAAAGTTCTTTTTTATAATTTCGCTTTTTCGGAGCATAAAGAGTTTCAATATTATCTTTATCAAGCCACATACTTGCGCCTCCTCTTTAAATACAACTTATAATTTATTATATATTATAACAAGCAAATCGTCAACAAGCATTGTCAATAAAATAACAAGTGCGTTAATAGGTTTTAATCATTTCAAAATTTTGACTTTTAAGAACTCTTAATAAATCGCAATTATTATTAATTTTCTCTTTTGTAATAATACCGCCTCGTGCCGTGTGAGCCTTGGTATGAAAATCAGAGCCTGAACACATCAGCTTGCCGCTTTCCCTTGCCCAAACCTCTGCCTTTTTGTTAAGCTTCTCATTCGTTTTTCCGTTATAAATTTCAATACCGTCAATATAACGCTCATCGCATCTTCTTATGCCCGTTCTAAACGGGTGCGCCTGAAACACAAGAAATCCTTTTGAATGACAGAGAGAATACATTTTCTTTTCCCACGGCTTCATCAAATTGCCTGCACTGTAAAGAAATTCCTCGTCAATGCCGTAAATAAGATAATCGTTAGCCGTGCCGTAATGGCGAAGTTCCATTCCGAGCAATACCGTAAAATCTTTGCCCGATTTTTCAGCTTCCGCTTTCATTCGCCTGTATCCCGAAAGATAAAAATCAATCTGCTTTTGCGGGCACCAATTAGGCTCAAAAGTCATAGGACTGTAGTGGTCGGTAACGACTATTCCGTCATATCCTTTTTCAATATATAATTTTACAATTTCCTCAGGCTCGACCCTGCCGCAACGTGAAACACAACCCGTGTGGCAATGAAGCTCATATTTATATAATTTATTTTCCATAAATTTTAGGATATCACAAACATAATCTTATAGCAAGAAATTTTAAACATATTTATATCATAAACATTCAATCGTATAAATCTTTAAAAAGTTATTGACACGCTGTTTTTTTAATTATAATATAAAATCGTAAAACAAAAACGTTTTGGAGATATGGTATGACACACAGAGATTTTGCAAAAAATGCGCCTATGGGGTGGAACAGTTGGGACTGCTTCGGTGCGGCTGTAAATGAAAAGCAGCTCAAAGAAAATGCCGACTATATGGCAAAAAATTTAAAGAAATACGGCTGGGAATATATTGTTTGCGATATTCAATGGTATGAACCAAAGGCAAAAGATAACGATTATAACAATTTTACCGAGCTTGATATGGACGAATACGGCAGACTTATCCCTGCCGAAAACCGTTTTCCGAGTGCTAAGGGCGGTCAGGGCTTTAAGCCTATTGCCGACTATGTTCACTCCCTCGGCTTAAAATTCGGAATTCATATTATGCGTGGTATTCCACGTCAGGCAGTGCACAAAAACACAAAAATAAAAGACAGTAAATTCACTGCCCGTGAGGTTGCGCACCATTTCAGCGTATGCTCGTGGAACACCGATATGTACGGAATGAAAAACTGTGAGGGTGCACAGGATTATTATAACAGCATATTTGAACTTTATGCTAAGTGGGGCGTTGATTTTATAAAGTGCGACGACATTGCGGTAACGGAATTTCGCCAATGGGATACACCGTACAGCGCATATTATGAAATTGAAATGATTAGAAAAGCTATTGACAACTGCGGCAGAAATATGGTGCTTTCGCTCTCTCCCGGTCCTGCTAAAATCGAAAATGCAAAGCACCTTGCAGAAAACGCAAATATGTGGCGAATGACAGGCGATTTTTGGGACAAGTGGGACAAGCTTCACGATATGTTTGACAAATGTTTTTTGTGGCAAAACGAAGTTAAAAGCGGAAATTATCCGGACTGCGATATGCTACCGCTTGGCAAGCTTTGCAAAAACTGTTCATACCACGGTCCTAAAGACAGATACACCCAATTCACAAGGTCTGAACAAATCACAATGATGAGCCTTTGGGGAATTTTTAAAAGTCCTCTTTTCTTCGGCGGCAATATGCCTGAAAATGATGAATGGACGTTCTCGCTTTTAACAAACGAAGAATATCTTAAAATGCACAAAGATTCAAACGGCGCACACCAACATTACAGAAAAGAAACAAACGGTAAAGGTACCGTTATTTGGGTGGCGAACGGAAAGAAGTGCAAATATGCAGCACTTTTTAATACTAAAGATAAAAAAGCTAAAATCAAATTCAATTTAAGCGATGTTTTAATGCCTGATGAAAAATACAACATTTTTGACATTTGGGCAAAAAAAGAACTCGGCAAGTTCAAAAATTCATTTACTGCCGAGGTTGAACCCCACTCAGCCGTACTGATAAAAATATACAATTGACATACAATTGACGAAAAAAAATCCCGTATCAATTCAGATACGGGATTTTTTAAAATTTACTTATTTTTTTGTTCTCTTTTTTTCTTGGCTTTTTCAGTTTTAAGCTGTTGCTTCATTTCTTTTTGCTTAGCCTCAAGCTCCTTAGCCTTTTGCTCTTCAAGGCGTCTGTTTTCCTCATCACGTGCCTTTGCATCGTCATACATAGCCTTAATATCCTCATAATGCTTGTAATTCTCAGCCTGAACAATGAGCTTGCCTGCGTCAATATACGGCTTTGCAAGACGGTTGTAATACGAATTTTCATCCGTCGCCTTTTTAATTAAAGCCTCAATTTCCTTTCTTTCAGCCTTAAGCTTTGCCTTTTTTGCTTTAAGCCTTGATTCTGTATTCTTATCCTTAGCCTTTTTTGCTTTAGAAATTTCAGTTTCAAGTTCTGCCAAAGCGGCAAGATTGGCGTCCTCTTTTGCAAAAAGCTGTTCAAATACCGCATTATCAAAAGGAACAATTTTTCCGCCTGCTTTTGCAATGGCTTTCTTGCTGTACTTTCTGTTTCTTGCGGTTTCGATTGCAGCGCTTCTTTCCTCTCTGTGCTTCTTGGTATCCTTCGACATAGCCTTAGCATTTGCCATTGCACGTTCAAGTTCTTCGTCGCTTACATCTGACAAACCGTCAATTCCGTTTGCATAAATTCTTTTCGCCTCTTCAAGCCTAAGCTTCCATTCCTCACGGTCAAACTTTTCGACTTCTTCGTTTACCATTTTTGAAATTTCAATATTTTCGTTATATGCTATTGCATCTTTAAGTGCCTTTTTAGCTTGCTTTTTGGCAGCCTTGCCTTTGGCACTTTTAACTGCTTTTTTGAACGAATCAATATCTTTCGGCTCGGCATTTTTCATACTTTGTGCCTCTTCAATAACATCTATTGCATCAACAATATCTTTATCGTTAAGCACGCCGTTGCCATAATCTTCAAACATTGCACGAAGTTTAAGCACCTTAACAATTGCACGCTGGCGAAGTTCCGTCATATCATAGAAGAAATACGGAATAAAGTTGAGCGTTGCGCCAATAACCGATAATACAACAATAACGACAAATGCTTTTTTGAAAATATCGTTAATATAAAGAACGTTATAAGGCGAATTCATTACTTCGCTGATTGATTTGCCTGTTATTGCCGATATTTCGCTTGCACGAGACGAAAGTGTGTTTTCATTAATACCGACCTTTTCGTATACAGCCGGCACAAGACCGCTTGTCAAAAGAGTAATAACCGTTCCTATAAGACCGACGGTTGAAAACATACCGTCAATTCTTTCTCCTGTCAAATATTGCTGATAATCACGAATATCGGCATTTACTGCAGGAGTCAAAATAACGCCGAATGAGCTCATAAGATAGTTACCGAAAAGAATAATTGCAATATATACAATCATTTTAGGCGGTTCTGCCTGAACAACGGGATAAAGCAAAAATAGAATTACGGCATTGAGCGCATTGGTGAAAATAAGCACCGCTTTTTTGCCCCACTTTTTAATACAAAACGGAGCTGCAAGCATTCCCCAAAGGTTAGCGTTTGCAACAACCATTGTGATTATTGTATAAAGTCCGGCGCCGACACCGTCTTCTTTTGTGTTATGGTACTGATAGCACCACTGGAGCATATTGCCGTATGTAGATTCAAGAAATCCTATCCAACCTGCAAGAGATATAACCCAGAAAAGCTTATTCTTTGCAACTGCACGAACGGCATCAAGAAATTTGATTTGCACAACGTGGCTTCTTGCCTGAACAATCTTTTCCTGAGTATTTGCAAAAATATATACAGAACAGATTACGCCGAGAATTGCGAAAGGCGGATAAAGAATTCTGTATAATTTCATATCATAAAGGTCATTGTTAGTTGCAACCTTTGCAACAAGTGGCAAAACAGCAGTTGCAATAGACGGAGCCATAGAATAAACAACAGACTTAATTGTTAAAACATTTGCTCTTTCCTGAGTATCCGGCGAAAGCACCATAATAAGGTTTTCATACGATTCATAAAAGAACATATAGAAAAATTGAAAACCGATATTAAACAAAAGAACGATAAGAGCCTTAACGTTTTGGCTTTCAATTTTTTCATACGGCACCATTACCATACCCACCACAAGCAAGCATGCCGGAAGCGCCATTGACAGCAAATAAGGTCGATACTTTCCCTGCTTACTTCGGGCATTATCAATAATATTAGCCCTTATTGCAGTGGCAGGAAAAGAAACAGCAATACTGATTGCATAAATAATATAAACCTTAGTCGGAGAAATGCCGATAGCATTACCTATAATTACATTTGTAGTGCTCAACGTTAACTGCTGAACACAATAAATCAGGAAATAAATTCCTATTCCGCCGAAGGAATAAGCAAATATCTCCTTAAACGGCATATATCTGCCGGGCATAGGTCTTTTCCAATATACCTTTGCGTCAGAAAGAGTTTGTTTAATCTTTCCTATTTCCATAAAAATTAACCCCTTTTTCTTTTTCGACTTTAGAAGTACATACTTTTTTCATTATAAGTATCTTAAATGCTTCAAAGCCGTTCTAACTAAATATTATATAACATATTCACTTGTAATTAAATATAAAATACAGTATAATAGATACATATTTCGGAAACGGTGGAGTAGAAATGTATCATAATAAATCTTTTTATTTAGGATATCAAAGCGAAAACAATTTATTTTTACCGAATGTAATAAGCGCTTTTAAAATTCTTGTAGATGAAAATTATTTTTATTTTATGGATGACGAGGAACGCAATTTGTATCCCAAAGGCACAGTAGCTTTTATTCGCTGCACGGCAGGCAACGGCAAAGTCTATACAAAACACGGTGAATTTGAATTAAGCGAAAACGATTATATCTTTTTAAATTTCCACGATATTATCAAATACAAGGCTATGGGGCAATTTTGGGGATACCGTTGGACTAACTTTACATATCACGGCTGCAAAGATTTTGTCCTTGGCAAGATAGGCAAAAGTGAGGTCAGCGACGACGAAGAAAAATATTTTGAAAAGCTTATAGGAATAGGTCAAAACGCTGAAATTTCAAACTATGTCAGTTTCATTTTTCTTGCATATTACTTTAACGTTTGCAGAAAAGAAGAAATAAGCGAAATTCTTAATCTTGACACCTCACACCGCAGGCTGATTGACGATATTTGCTCATTTATATCGCAAAAATTATTTACGAAAATAACGGTTGATGCCGTGTCGGCATTTTTCAATATTACCCCTCGCAGACTTCATCAAATCTTTATCAAGGAACTTAATATTTCACCAAAAAAATATATAACCAAAAAGAAAATGGAGGAGGGTTACAGGCTGCTTGTTCAAACCTCTATGCCGATTAACAAAATAAGCGAATTACTGTGTTTCAGCTCACCGTATCATTTTACAAATGAGTTTAAAAAAATTTTTAACCAAACGCCTACCCAAGTAAGAAATATCGAAAAATAAAGGAATGACTATATAGCATACTATATATTGTATATAATATACAATAAACGACTATTTTAAAAATTTGCTTTACAATTCGGGTATAATATGCTATAATCTTTTCGCTGTAAACGAATTACACGGTTTCGGGGTTTAACTGCCTTGCAGTATTCACCTGCCCGTTACTGAGTTTTGCGTGATACGGCAAATAATATTAAATGAGGTGAAAATTATGACACAGGCTGAAAAGCAAGCAATTATCAAGGAGTATGCTACTCACGAGGGTGACACAGGTTCACCGGAAGTTCAGGTTGCAGTTCTTACAACAAGAATCAACGAGCTTACAGAGCATCTTAAGGTTCATAAGAAGGACCATCACTCAAGACGTGGTCTTTTAAAGATGGTTGGTCACAGAAGAAACCTTCTCGTATACCTTTACAATAAGGATATCGAAAGATACCGTGCTCTTATCAAAAAGCTTGGCATCCGTGATACACTCGACAGATAATTTGTCACTTAGGCAAGCATGGCTGACGGTCAATGCTTGCCTTGTTTACTTTTTTGTAATTTAAGGAGGCGCAGACAATAGTAGTAAACCGAGTATGTAAATTATAATTTGTATATTGGGTTTATTACTATTGCACCTCCTTGATTAAATAAATAAAATTTAAAGAAATGAGGTACTAAAATGTTTTTCAAGAATTTTAAAGTTTGGGAAACCGAGCTTGCAGGCAGAAAGCTTACACTTGAAACAGGCAAAATGGCAGGCCTTGCAAATGCTTCTATTATGGCTCGCTACGGCGAAACAGAAGTTCTTTGCACAGTAACAGCGTCTGCAAAGCCACGTGAGGGCGTTGACTTCTTCCCTCTTTCGGTTGACTATGAGGAAAAAATGTATGCGGTAGGCAAAATTCCGGGTTCATTCCTTCGCAGAGAAGGCAGAGCAGGAGAAAAGGCAATTCTTACATCCCGTTGTATCGACCGTCCTATCCGTCCGCTTTTCCCAAAAGATTTAAGAAACGATTGCTCAGTTGTTGCAACAGTTATGTCAGTTGACCCTGACTGTTCACCTGAGATTACTGCCGCTATCGGTGTATCTGCCGCTATCGCTATTTCGGATATCCCTTGGGCAGGTCCTATATCTTCGGTAAACGTCGGCCTTGTTGACGGCGAAATCGTTATCAACCCAACTCTTGAGCAAAGAGCAAAGACTGACCTTACACTTACAGTTGCATCAACAGCTGACCTTGTTGCTATGATTGAAGCAGGCGGCAACGAAATTGATGACGAAACAATGTTTAATGCTATTATGGCAGGTCACGAAGAAAACAAGAAGATTGTTAAGTTTATTCAAGGCATCGTTGACGAAGTCGGCAAGCCTAAGTTTGAATATGAATCATCCGACCCTGATCCTGAAATTATGAAGGAAATTGAGGACTTCTGTATTGAGGACGTAAAGAAAGCTCTTGACACAGATGACAAGCTTGTTCGTGATGAGGCTCTTCTTCCTATTTATAATGCAGTTCACGAGAAGTTTGACGAAAGATTTGAGGGCAACGAGGGCAAGATTGAAGAAATTATGTATCTTGTTCAAAAGCACGTTGTTCGTGCTTGGCTTAAGGACGAGCACAAGAGAGTTGACGGCAGAGGCATTGACGAAATCCGTCCTCTTAACGCAGAAGTTGACCTTCTTTCAAGAGCACACGGCTCAGGTCTTTTCACAAGAGGTCAAACACAGGTACTTTCAGTTACTACTCTCGGTCCTATGTCAGACGCTCAGCTTCTTGACGGTCTTGACGAGCAGACTGAAAAGAGATATATCCATCACTACAACTTCCCGTCATACTCTGTAGGCGAAACAAAGCCTTCAAGAGGACCGGGCAGACGTGAAATCGGTCACGGCGCACTTGCTGAAAAAGCACTTGTTCCTGTTCTTCCGTCAGTTGATGAATTCCCTTATGCAATCAGAGTTGTATCTGAAGTTCTTTCATCAAACGGCTCAACTTCGCAAGGCTCAATCTGCGGCTCTACTCTTTCACTTATGGCTGCAGGCGTTCCTATCAAGGCTCCCGTTGCAGGTATCAGCTGCGGTCTTATCACAGGCGACGACGGCGTATACGGCGACTTTATGACAATGGTTGACATTCAGGGCCTTGAAGATTTCTACGGCGATATGGACTTCAAGGTTGCAGGTACTAAGAAGGGTATCACTGCAATTCAGATGGACCTTAAAGTTCACGGTCTTACTCCTGAAATCATCAAGGAAGCTTTTGCTAAGACTCATAAGGCAAGAAATTACATTCTTGATGAAATTATGCTTCCATGCATCAGCGAGCCGAGAAAAGAGCTTTCAAAGTATGCTCCTAAGATGTATACACTTTCTATCAACCCTGACAAGATTGGCGATGTTATCGGCAAGGGCGGCAAGGTAATTCAGGAAATTCAGGCTGACTACGATGTTAAGATTAACATTGAAGAGGACGGCAGAGTATATATCAGCGGCATTGACGCAGACAAGTGCAAGGGCGCTGTTGAAATTGTTAAGCTTATTGCTACCGACCCTGAGGTTGGTTCATTCTACAACGGTGTTGTAACAAGAATTATGAACTTCGGCGCATTCGTTGAAATTGCACCGGGCAAGGAAGGTCTTGTTCATATCTCTCGCCTTGACGTTAAGAGAACGGAAAAGGTTGAGGACGTTGTAAACGTCGGCGATTCCGTTATCGTTAAATGTATTGAAATTGACGACCAGGGCAGAATCAATCTTTCAAGAAGAGATGCTTTAATCGAACTTGAGGGAATGAAACCTGAAAACGAAATTGACGAAACACCGAGAAAGCCACGCAGAGATAATCACAGACGTGACAATAACAGAAAGTAATTAATCTTTCAATAAACCTGCCGAATTGAGTAATTATACTCGGCAGGTTTTTATTTCCTTTTTTTTGATACAGATTTTGTTATTTTATTGACAAAATTTGTAATAGTGCTATAATTGTATTTGTACGTTTTTAGGAAATTAAATCAAAAAATTACGCTTTGCGTAACGGAGGAAAAATTATGAATATTTTTATGATTGGCGGCACAGGCCTTCTTGGCTGTGAAGCTGCAACCCAGCTTATCAAAATGGGTCACAAAGTAACAAGCGTTGCTTTGCCACCTCTTCCTCAGGGTGCTCCTATTCCTGAAGAAATGGAAATCGTTTTCGGCGATATTAACAAAAAGAGCGACGAAGAAATTGAAGAAATGCTCAAGAGCAACGATGTATTCATCTATGCCGCAGGTGTTGATGAGAGAGTTGAATTCCCTCATCCTGTTATGGATTATTATGACAAGTTCAACAACGCTCCTCTTAGAAGAATCTTCCCTCTTTGCAAAAAGGTCGGCGTTAAGAGAGCAGTAGTTCTCGGCTCATACTTTGCTTATCTTACAAAGAGCAGACCTGATATGGGACTCCAGCAGAGAAACCCGTATTTCAAGGCAAGAATGATGCAAGAGGATATCTGCAAGAATGCTGTTGACGACAACTTCTCAACTTGCGTACTTGAACTTCCTTACATTTTCGGCACACAGCCGGGCAGAAAGCCTGTATGGACTATCCTTATTGAGCAGCTTAAAATGATGGACAAACTTCCGTTCACCCTTTATCCAAAGGGAGGTACTGCAATGCTTACTTGCCGTCAGGTAGGTCAGGCTATCGCAGGTGCTGCTGTTAGAGAAAAGGCAGGCTTTGAGGCAATCCCTGTTGCTATGTATAATATGAAATGGGATAAGTTCCTTAAAATCGTTTACGAAGCAAGAGGTATGGGTCCTGACAGAAAGATTGTCGGCGTTCAGCCTTGGATGATGAAGCTTGGTATGATTGGCATTGCCAAGGATTACAAAAAGAGAGGCATTGAGTCAGGTATAGACCCATTCAACCTTCCTGATATTATGAACCTCGACCTCTTTATTAACAACCAGTATACTAAGGAGCTCGGCGTTCAGGAAGACGATATTGAAGCAGCAATCACTGATTCAATCCGTGTTTCTCAGGCATCATACGACGGCAAGGTTAAGCTTCTTGAAATGAAGGGCGAATAACGTCGAAAGAAATTCCGTGTTTGAGAAACGGGCGAACAATGTTCGCCCCTACGGCATTCCTTTCTAATTTTTCCCGAATAAAAAGCGGTGAAACTTTAATTATCATTACATAACAAAAAACCAAGGATTTAACGTCCTTGGTTTTTTTGTTACCGATTTTTTGAATTGATATGATTTTTAAGCACAAGATTTATATATTGTGAAAGCGAACGGTCATCACATTCCGCCTCATATTTAATCTTTTCCAGAATGTCGGCGTCAATTGTTATGCTTATTTTTTCCTTAAGCGGTTTCAATGGCTTCATTTTGTCGCATCTCCTAATATATAATATCCTTTGGTCAATGAGATTATACTATAAAATGGTATTTTGCATTGACAAGTAGGATAAAGTAGGATAAAATAAGATTGATTTAAAGTTTATTTTATCAAATTCAGGCTTTAAATTTTAGGAGGTAGAATATGAAAAAGAAAGCCATTATTTCAGCAGTGGCAGGTGTGATTATTGTGCTTGTGGGAATTATAGTATTCCTGCTTGTTAAAGGGCACTTTCCTGCCGACACAAAGGAAAAATCAACGCCCAAAAACGAAACAGGTGTAACGGTTGAGCAAGCGTCAATCAGCTTTGCAAATATGAAGCTTGATAACGATAAGCTACACCTTACAGATGAGCAAAAAGAAGTTTTAAAATACTTTGATAATGATTATTTTGACATTCAGGATTATGATTCTCTTCAAAGATATCCCGACGTTTACAAGGGTGCGCAAATCAGCTTTGGTGCTTATGTAAAAAAGATAATCAAATCAACCGATACTGATTATGAAATTCTTGTTGATACATTTTACAGCGGTGATTTAGGCTACTTTGATGATGCGGTTAAGGACAAATTAAAGGGCGACTATATAGTAATCAAGGGCAAGCAGACCAGCAAAAGGCTGATTGAGGGCGACGCAATAAATGTTTACGGTAAATATACAAGCGTCGATACATATACTGTAGACGGCAAAAGCTACACCGTGCCTACAGTCAATGTTTACAACACAAGTAACGTAAAGCGCTTCGACCTTGACACAATCAAAAAGGTTGCAACGTACATTTTCGGTCCTGACATCAAGCTTAGCAATCCCAACAAGGACAGTATGGTTACTTGGTTTTATTCATACCTTGTAACGCTTGACAATCAGTCTAACGATAATTTCAAAAGTTTTGTATTTTCTCAGGAATCCGGCTTTGTTTCCGATTTAAGAAATTTCGGCGATGACAGTTACGGCTCTCGCCTGCTTTATATTGCTGCGGATTTGGAGCATTACTTAATCACGGTTTATGATAAGGACACAAAGATTATGAACCTTGAATATTACGACAAGGATTTGAAAAAGCTTTGGAGCCGTGAATTTGAGGACGTAACCGACTTCCCAATGGACTACACAAGCGACGAAATAATGCTTGTTGCCGACAATGACCTTTATGTAATCAATACAAAAGACGGCAAGGACAAAATCGAGCCAACCTTTGTTGGTGAAAAGGTCAGGGTTATTATGGCAGACGACGGTGCAATCCTTATCAGCAAGACTAAAAAGGATTTAGTAACCAAGGTTGACAAAAAGGGCAAGATTGTTTGGTCAATCGATGCTAAATACAGTATTTTGAACAACAGCGACGATGCTTATTATGACAGCGCAAACAACAATATCAACGGCTTGCAGGTTATAAACGGTAATTACGTTTTATCCTACAACGGCGACGACGGCAGTCAAAAAGACGAAAACGAATATAACTTCGGAGTGGGCACTTGCTATCTTGTTTTTGACAAGGACGGAAACATCATTCTTGAAGAGCTTGAAGAAAAAAAGACTGACAACGGCAATGACGAGGAAGCCTATACCGAAAATTATGACGACTACGACGAAGAGAACTATTAATAAGGAGAAAATATAATGAAAAAATTATTAGCATTAGTTTTATCATTAATTATGATAATGACGTCGGTTTTTATTGTCCCGTTCAGCGCACAAGCAGATGAAAGTGGCAATACAACATCTGATTTGCCTATATCGGGTACGGAAAATGTGTCATTTGAAAATCAGTTCATATCAGATTATAATTGGAAGTATGATATACGATATTATAAAGTGACAATCCCGTCAGCCGGCACATTTGTTTTAAATATTAACGCAACACTTGCAGGAGATGACGATGATGGTGTATTTAGCATTTCACTTACCGATGAAAATGCCGCCTATTCTCTAAAAAGCGGATTAAAAGGATATGTAAATGAAACAATTGAATATGATTTACTTGCAGGAGATTATACTTTTAGATTTGTTACAAACGGAAATGACTGCCCTATAAATTGTACATTTACCACTTCTTTTACGAAAAAGACACAATCGTTTTATGCTGACAAAAGCACAAAAACATCAAATTTAGCAAAGGCTAATGAAATTAAACTTGACACAATGTATTATGGATTGATGCCCGGAAGCACAGGAAACGGTTGGGGAGGTCAAAATATCGGCTACAAATTTAATTTCAGCGGCGGTGATTTATTCATTTTGTATAACACCGAAAGGGATAGAAAACACACCGAAGATTACTACATCGATTTGTATGATGAAAACGGCAAGACGATTTATAATACTTCTATATGGGACAATGAGAAACAAAATTTTGTAAACACCGTCGGTGATTGCATATATTTCAAAGATTTAAAAGCAGGATTGTATTTTATATCTTTTCAAGAATTTTACGGTCAATTCAATTTCCTTGTAACAAATGATTTGAGCCAATATCAACCCAAACCGCCTATGCCTGAGCCTGTCTTACCTCAGCCGACGCCGCAGCCTACCGTGCCTACTCAAGCGGTTGTGCAAACCAAAAAGATAATTACCAAGCCGAAAAAAGTAAAAATCAAAAAGGTTAAAGGCTATAAAAAGGCGTTAGAGGTAAGATATGCAAAGGTAAGCGGCGCAAGCGGATATCAAATTCAGGTTGCGACCGACAAGAAATTCAAGAAAAATAAGAAAACCGTTACCGCAAAGAAAAGCAAAACAAAGGTTAAAATCAGCAAATTAAAGAAAAAGAAAAAGTATTACGTTAGAGTTCGTGCTTACAAAAGCGCATCGGGCAAAAAGGTTTACGGCGCATGGAGCAAAGTAAAAACCGTTAAAACCAAATAAGCAACAAAAGGAAAAAGGAAGAACAAAATTTGTTCTTCCTTTTTTTAGATTTTATACGATATTTATTGATTATTCGTCGCTTTCTTGCCCGTATTTACGACAAATTGAGCGTGGCAATGAGGGCAGGTCACGTTGATTTTGCCCTTATGGCGAGGGAGGCGAAGCGTTTTTTTACAACCCTTGCACTTAACGAACTTATGAGTTTTGCGTTGCTTGAATTTATCGTTTTGAAATTTGAAAAAGCTCTTAACGCTGTTTTCAAACTTAAGCCACTTTGCATTTTCCGCTCTGCGAGCCTCGATATTTTTTGAAAAAACTCTGAAAATTGCGAAAACAACAAGCACAAAAGCCATAATTTCAATCGCATAATATGTTATTTTTGACACCTTGTAAAAAGCGTTTGCCAAAAGAGTTATGACAAAGAAAAAGATTAAAAGCACGCTCCAAAGCTTATCAATGCCGTATCTGCCTATCATAAATTGCTGAAACTTATATGCCTGTTTTCTAAAAAATTCTTTCATAATTTTCACCTTTATTGATTATATGCACCGCCGTTAGGACTGCCAAAATAGTCCGACGCATTCGAACTGTCATTTGAACCGTCATTTGAACTGCCGTTTGAACCGTCATTTGAACCGTCGTTTGAACCGTCGCTCGAATTGCCGAAATCCTGCGACTGAGAGTACGAGTTTCCGTTATTAAAATGCGGTGTATAGTAGTAAGTTCTTGACGCAAACAAGCCGCTGATAAGACTAACGACAATCCTGATTATAATTATAATAAGGATAATTTTTAAAATTCTTGAAACACAACCGCCACGCCTTGCGGTATATGTGCGTGTGTTTTGATTAGGTCTGGTATAAGTGTAGGTATGCGCACCGCCCATATCGCCGAAATCGAAAAAGCTTGAAAACGGGTCCTTTTTAAGCGGATTAATGCCGTTTGTAATATCGCTGTATGCCTGATGATACGTCATATTATCAGGCTCCTTTGCATAAGCGGTACGGATATGGTCCTGCGCAACATTCCACTTGCCGACTGCCGCATTAGCAAGCGCTGAAAGATAATACCATCGGGCATTTCTGTCCTCAATAGTATTGAGCAAATTAATAGCCTGAGTGTATTGCCCCGTATTTATAAACTGCGCAACAGATTTTAAATAATCGGGTGCACTGTTTGCATTCGATTTAGCCCTCGTGCCGCTAAACGGAGAATAATATTCACTTTGATTAGCCGTGCCGTTTTTAATTTGGTCATAAGCCGCATTGATTTGCGACATTTTCTCCTCGGCTTCTTTATCGTTTGGATTAAGGTCGGGATGATACTTTTTAGCAAGCTTTTTATATGCCTTTGTGCATTCTTCAACGCTTGCCCCGTCCGGCACTCCCAAAACCTTATAAGGATTAGTTATCATATATATTCCTCAATAATTGATTTTATCAAATGTTACCACGCAATTTTTAAGACGTTATTAACAAATAACGTATAAGAGATAAACAATAGTTTAAACATTTTTATTGAAATTTTTAACTTATTTTGGTAGTATAATATAGTAATAAATAACAACGGAGGTTTTAAGCATTATGTATCCAATTTTGCTTACTCTGGGTGAAAATATCGACAAGGTTTTTTCATCCTTTGATTTGTGGGTTTTCCACTTTTTCGGCTCAATGCAATGCACATTTCTAACATACGTTGCAAAATTTTTCACAACCTTTGGCGACGAGGGTTTTATAATTCCGCTTGTTGTTGTGGGCGCAGTTCTTTGCTTATTTAAAAGGACGAGAAAATTCGGCTTATCTCTTATTTTCGCAGTAGTCATCGGCACACTTGTTACAAACATTGTGGTTAAACCTATGGCTCTTAGAGTAAGGCCTTACAATACGCTTCAGGGCAACGCAGATTATTGGAAATGGTATATCGGCGCCGGCGCACTCAGCGAGAGTGACTATTCATTCCCGTCGGGTCACACAACAGGCGCTTTTGAAATCGCAACGGCACTTTTCCTCTGCTTCAAGAGCGAGAAAAAGAAAATTGCTTATCTTTTCCCTGTAATTGCACTTTGCACAATGGGCAGCCGTGTTTACCTTATGGTGCATTATGCAACAGATGTACTTGCAGGTCTTGTGGTAGGTATTGTTGCAGGCGTGCTCGGCTATCTCATTGCTAAGTTTGTCATTAAATTTATTTTTGAAAAGACAAAGCTTGATAATATTGATTTAGGCAAAGTTCTTAAAAAGATAACTGACAAAACAAACGGCAAAGCCGCACCGGTTGCAATCGTTCTTGCAGTAGTTTGCATCTTCCTTTATGCATTTATTCCAAGCCTTACGGAGGGCGGCGACAAGGCAATCAGATGCGCATACAACGGCGAATACGATTGCTACAACGAGGCAAGAGTTGACGATAAGGATTATCCGCCGATTGACGGCAAAAATTATTGCAAAATCCATTGGAAGCAGCTCAACGGCGTTGATTAATAATTGCAAAAAATTAACCACCTGTATCAATCGAATACAGGTGGTTTTTTTATATATGTTTATAAAACAAGGCGACTGATGGTCGCCCCTACTACGTCGAAAGAAATTCCGTGTTTGAATAAATTTTTTCAAAATTTATAATAAACACTCCATTCCTTTCTCCTTTTCCCCACCAAATTTTCAATTTGTTGGGGACCCCGATGGGACTATGTGTTTGAATGAATTTCTTTCTCACTTTCCGCCTAAAATCATCAATTCTACGAAGCGTAGGGTGACAAATGAGGCAAAAGCTGTTATACTCAAAGCAAGAGGTGAGGAAAATGAATGCTAAAAAGGTCGGCTCATTTATCAAAGAACAACGGCAGGAACTTGGGCTCAGCCAAAAGGAGCTTGCCGAAAAGCTATATATTACCGACAAGGCAGTCAGCAAGTGGGAAACGGGGCGAGGCTTGCCCGATATATCATCGCTCGAGCCGCTTAGCAATGCCTTAAACGTAAGCGTGAGTGAAATACTAAACGGCGAAAAATCGCAAAATAACGAAAGCGAAATTGACAACGCAAAGCTTTTGAAAAAGCTGAAAATAAAAAAATATATTCGCCTTGCCGCCGAAATTGTAATAACAATAGTCTATGCCTATTGGCTATATATTTTTAAAGACACGTTCACGGGATTTCAAAATGTGCTCGACTTAGCGCTTCATAAAAATGAAATTGAGCTTTTGAGCGTATTTACGCTTATATTTATTTTTCTTTTCGTTTTATGGCTGATTGTTGAAATAATCACAACGATAATTAACAAAAAAGGTTCTGTTATCAAGGCGGTTATAATTTGCCTGTCCGTCTGCTTCGTTATCGGAGCGTCGCTTAAAATGGCTGATATGGAAAACAGCAGAAGCATTGAATTATATGACGAACCTATTAAAACAGTCAGTTATATTAATTATGACGATTTTTTCAACGACAAGTTCACCACTCAAATACGCATTAATGATACAAACGAATACATAACAAAAAATTATGCTGCAATGTTTGACGGAACTGACAGCGAAAACAATCTGCTGTACACAAAATGCGTTGCCGCTTCAAAAACCGATATTGCAAAGGCTTATTATAACGAGAAGAAAAAATATTACGAAAACAAGGATAAATATTACACTTGCACAAGCGATTATTGCAAAGCGGCAAATTTTGACGAAGGATTTTATGTTTTAGACAATTACGGTAACAATGATTTTGAATTGATATTTATAAGAGGTAACGAAGTTTTTGATGTCAATATTACACAAACAAATATCAATGATGAAAAATTTATTAAAGCAATTAAAGATATAAAATAGAAGAAAGCCAAGAGCAAAGGTTCTTGGCTTTTCTTATTTCGTTTATTAAAATATTTACTTTCTTCTTGCGGCAAGTTCATAGGAAATCTTTGCTTTCTTTTCGCCTACGATATCATATTTGAACATAGGGAAGATTGAAATAAGAGCAAGGATACCCGGCAAAGCGGTATATGCAAAGAAGATAATATCCTTAGTTTTTGTAGTAAATGTGCCGGCAGTAAGCGACTCGTAATAGCCTGATTTTTGAACAAAGATAAGGCCAACGGCAGTACCGAGAGCGAGGCAAACCTTAATAGTAAGGGTGAGGATTGAGTAGCAAGCGCCCTCCATTCTCTTGCCTGTTTCATACTCGTAATAATCTACTGCATCTGCCGTCATAATCATCGGCATAAGAGTAACTGCACCGAACTGCAAGCCGATAAGGAACAATGACGCATAGAAAAGAACGGTAAGCACCATATTTTTAGGCGACTGGAACCAGAAGTGACCGATTACAAACGAGAAAATAGAAGCCGCAAAGCCGTAAACTGAGAGGAGAATATACGCATTTCTTTCATTAAGCTTTTTAATAAGAAGCGGGCAAAGCGCCATACTTATCATTGAGCCGACAGCGGTAACGATACCCAAAACAGCAACGAGGTTTTGGCTGCCCAAAATAACGGTAGCCGCCTGAACCTGAATACCCATAGCCATCTGCCTGCCGAAACCGAGGAAATAAGAAATGATTACAAGCAAAAACGGCTTATTATTCTTAAGTGCAAGCGCCATATCCTTAAAGGTTGTTTTTTCCTGAGAAGTATTAGTAACTCTTTCCTTATTAATAATAGGAATAAGAGCAAAAAGAACACAACCCAAAACAGCAGTCAAAAGAGCGGTAAAGAAATACTCCGAGCTAATCATCGGGGTATCGGTTTCGCCATTTTTAACAAATACCTTTGAGCCGTTCGGAATAATAAGGCAAACGATAGGCACGATAACAACGCAAGCGGAAAAGCCGATTTGCTTAAACGTGTTTGAAATAGATACAACATTTGTTCTCTCTGTCGGGTTAGGGGTTAAAACGGAAGCAATACCCTGCGACGGAACGTCACCCATTGTCATTGCAATGCTCCAAACAAGATATGTAAGGAAAATCCAAACATAAAGACCTACGCCTTTAAACGGAACTTTAACGAAAACCACCGCCGTAAAAATAAGAAGCGGAGCGATTGAATATACAATCATTGACTTGAACTTGCCAAGCTTACTTTTTGAGCGGTCAACAAGATTACCAACAACAGGGTCGGCAACGGCAGAAACAATCTTTGCAACCAAGATAAGAATTGCAACAACACTGACGTTTGCGCCCAAAATTGAGCCGTCAAATTCCGCCTGATATGAATTAAGAAGCCCAACTATTGCCTGAAATCCGAAAAGACCAAGCGAATAAGCGGCTATCTCTTTAAATGACATGTGTTTTTTCTTAGTGACATCTTCCATAGTTACCTCCTAAAAAGATATTTAAGTCAAGACCTCCGGCTAAGCCGGAGGCTTGAGTAAGCCCTAGAATGGCTTTTTACGGACACAACCCCTAAAGGGGCGCTGAAAAGTTTGTCGACCGCATTATTTTTTCAGGCTTC
>ERZ857775.70-NODE-70-length-135241-cov-28.075385_pt1 | contig 135241 bp, 95 predicted proteins | sample MGYA00519698_ERZ857775 | MGnify/ENA primary metagenome ERZ857775 (study PRJEB31778, sample SAMEA3449363) | human gut metagenome | biome: human gut; feature: human-associated habitat; material: faeces | place: United Kingdom | collected 2010/2012 ...
TAAAGTGGCACGCGAGCTGGGTTCAGAACGTCGTGAGACAGTTCGGTCTCTATCTATCGTGGGCGTTGGAGTTTTGCGCGGCTCCGTCACTAGTACGAGAGGACCGTGATGGACAGACCTCCGGTTTGCCGGTTGTTCCGCCAGGGGCACCGCCGGGTATCCGTGTCTGGTCGGGATAAGCGCTGAAAGCATCTAAGCGCGAAGCCCTCCGCAAGATTAGAACTCCTTTGAGGGTCGTCAGAGACGATGACGTCGATAGGGCGCAGGTGTAAAGACGGCGACGTCAAAGCCGAGCGCTACTAATTGCCCGAAACTTTCCGTGTTTGAGGCTTATTCCTTGAGTTGTTCGGGTTTTGCTTGTATGAGGATGTCATACCATACGTTGTCCGGTGGAGTCCGGACATTTCGGAAAAGACATTTATGGTGGTGATAGCGACGGTGTTCCACCTCTTCCCATCCCGAACAGAGAAGTTAAGCCCGTCATCGCCGATGGTACTGCAATGCAATGCGGGAGAGTAGGCAGCCGCCTTTTTTCACATGAGGGACGTTTCCGGCAGTGAGCCGTGGAACGTCCCTCTTTTTTTGTCATGTCGGAAACGGGTGTTTTGCGGTGACATACAGGTCTTATTTCGTGTCGTATTACACGACAAACACGGAGTGATTCTTTGTTTCTGTTCAATAGAAATGTTATATCCGGTCTTACATTTGGTGCGTCATTCACTTCCATACTTAGGCTCGCAGTCAATACGACTGGTTCTAATATAAAACAGACAGGATTCATACATTTTGTAAAATATATATTGCTTATTTGAATAAAAAATAGTAATATTGTATTCTAATAACAAGACAGGATATGAAAAACTATCATCCTGAATTCGCGGTCGGAATGAGTCCGGCAGATGTTTGTCCGTATCTGATAACTAATAACATCCAGAGAACAGAATTGTTATAGGTAAGCTAACTGCATATAAAGATGATGATATAATATAAATGTATGATTTACGTTATGACAACCGTTCAAATATAACTTATCTGATAATAAGTTGCCGGAACCATCGGATGCTGATATTGTCTATCGGACGCGGGATGATGTTTATCCGAAGAGCTTTTTCTAACATATGGATGTCCTGACACATTTTAGGAGTATAGAAGAACTGACCAAGACACTCTCACGAGAGCAACGACTGCTGAGCGAGATGTTTGAAAAGCGAAAGCTCATGAAGTTTCCGGTTGGGCTTGCCTTGGAGCTTGTGGGAGGGAGTGAAGCCCGACTCAGAAAACTTGTCGACTATGGTGTGCTTGTAGAGGCAGGCAGTACGTTGGAGATTGAGAGCGACTACCTTAACTTTTTTGAAGAGGTGCTGAATGTTAACGAAGAGATAAGTGTTCTGAGTGTTCAGGAATGCATAAATACTTTGAAGGAAAACATAGGATATTTCCTGCAGGAGTCCAATCCCAACCGTAAGGCAGGCTATCAGGACAATGTCAGACAGCTTTTGAAAAAGACCGGATTCAGGACATTGAAGAATGTGGTGGACCTGAAACGAAATATGGACAATACATACAAGCAGGAACCTAACTATATCATCAAAAAGAAGAAACTGCAGAACCTTGATGAGAAAAGCCATGGCATTCGCGAAATGATAGGAGAATGTGAAAAACTGATGGACAATGAGCACGCCTTTTTCATCATGGCAAACGACCCGCACATGGCTAAGACATGCAGCGACGTGAGACATGATTTCGTCGAAGCCTATCATGCACTGATGGAGATTGACCGCCAGATCATATCCTACATCAATCAGATTGACCGTCAGAACAAGCTTTACATAAAAATACGGAAGTTGAAGTATCTACAGGACCAACTGCTAATAAAGACCGATACCAATCTCGTTCACGTGCTGGAAGAGAGAAATCATATATGGATGGAATCCCGCCAGTACAACAAGATACGTCTGTCTTTAGAAATGCTGAGAGAGAATGAACAGGTCGTCGCGTTGCTGAACAGGATAGCCAGACGCAACGGAATGCATAAAACCGCAAGAACCGAAGCCGCTCCTCTGACGGAGGACGATTTAAAGGAGCACGTCCTACAGCTGAAAGAGATGGATTCCACAGAGGTTTGGAACGCATTTCTGGCTTCAGGATACAATCTGTTTGAGTTTATTTTGAGATATGACTATAAGACCATACGCAGTATTGAAGACTATGCGTTCCTTTTTTGTCAGTTGGTAATCTTGCATCCGGACGATTGCAGGATGACCGGCGAATATGCCGTTTATCAAGATATCGAATACCCTATAATATATGCGAAATAATACTAAAAGGATATACGACCGCTTAAGCCGTGGAGAGTTTCTTTCGGTAGACAGCGCAGACTCCACTGTCCGACATCTGTATGATGACATTGAGGAGAATCTGGATGACTACGCGGATTACTTCCGTGAGATAGGTCTGCAACTCGAATCGGGGAATGGCTATTTCTATTTCTCTCGCATAGGAGAGAGCAGGCAGACCATAGAGCAAAAGCTGGAAAGCTTCTCCAAGTGGCTCGACTATCTGGATTTCCTTAAGTGTTACAACCAGTCGTGCACCGCCGGATACCAGTTCCGCAAGAGTCATCTGATAGAACAGATCAGTCTGGATATCGAACTGAAGGAAAAGGCTAACCATCTTTTCCGTAAGTACGGAGCCGGCTCTAATATAGAGATAGTCGGCAAGCTGCTTCAGGAAATGCAGAATATGGGCTTCGCAGAGTGTGTAAGCGAGCTTGACGAGACCTTTAAGGTCACCTCGGCGTTCCGTTATGTTGAGGAATTGGTTGAAATCATTCAAATAGCTAACGAAGATGAAGTGCCTGAATAAGATTGTTTTTATAAATAGCGCCAACATTCCTTATGCGGAGATTTCCGTAGACGGCAATGTGCATTTCACTGGAACACAAGGCGTAGGCAAAAGCACCATATTGAGGGCATTGCTGTTTTTCTACAATGCCGACAAGCATCGCTTGGGCATACAGCACGGTCAGAAGCCGTTTGACGAGTTCTATTTCCGGCAGTCCAACTCCTACATCCTCTATGAGGTGGCGCGTGACAATGGGGCATACACCATATTGGTCAGCAGATATCAGGGGCGCGCTTCATGGCGTTTCATCGATGCTCCATACCGGCGCGAATGGCTTGTTACCGACGAAAACAAAGTACTGGGCGACTGGGTGAAGATAAGAGAACGCATAGACAAGAACATCTCTGTCTCGGCGAGAGTGGAGTCGGGTGTGATGTTCAAGGATATTATATTCGGCAACACTCATGACAGCAAGTATGCGCGCTATGCATTGGTGAGGAGCTCGCATTATCAGAACATTCCGCGAAGCATCCAGAATGTGTTCCTCAATACGAAGTTGGACGCTGACTTTGTGAAGAACACAATCATACAGTCGATGACCGACGAAGAGCTGCCAATTGACTTGCAGACCTACCGTCGGCTTGTCACCGACTTCGAACGTGAGTATGATGAGATTGACTGTTGGTTCCGTCAGACGCGGGACGGCGTCTATCCGGTGCGCCGACAGGCGATGGCCATAGCGGAACAGGGCCGTAAGATTGTCGCGCTCGACCGGCAGATGTCTGATGAATGGCGTATGCTGAACCATGCGGTGGACTATAGCGGACAACACATACCTCTTTTGGAAATCGAGGCAGATAAAATCAGGACCGACATCGGCAAAGAGCGCAAACGCGAGGAAGAGCTTACGGAAGAATATGAAAAGGAGAAAGACTCGCTCAATCAGGAACTCGGTGCCAACAGAAGCAAGCTGAAGGAGATATTACAGACAAGGAAGACGTTCGAGGCTGAAGGCATAGACGCTATGCTCGCCCTTGCAGACAGGGAGACAACCGTCAGACAGGAAGAGAAAGACACACGCACATTGTTGGACGGATTGTTGAAAACCCATGAGACGATAGAGGAGAAGTATAACGTCGCAAGAGGCAAACTGGAGAATGCGCGACGGTCGTTTGAGAACGCTCAGAAGGAGGCTTACTGTCATAGACTGTCCGAGATTCAGAAAAAACGCGACGTTCTTGAAGAGGAACGTACAAAGAACAGGAATATTGTCACGGAAGAGTTTGATGGCTGGCGGCGTGAGTCTGACGAACGTCTGCAGAATCTTATCGCTGAGCAGAACAGGGCTGACAGTGCGCTGAAGGAACTCCGTAAGTGGCGTCCTATGGCTGATGAGATGAAGCATGTGGATGAACAGCTTATGCAGTTGGACTCCACGGAGAAGACCATAGCCTTAGAACAGAAATCTGTGAAAAGCCAGATAGACCGTATTTCAGCAGAGTATGAGATGAAAGAGTATGAGATGAGGCAAGCCTTTCAGCGCGATAAGGAGCGGCTTGAGGCTGACCGCAGACATATCCGTGAGCAAATTGCGAAAATCGGGGAGTTGCTTTCCCGTCTGGACGGCTCTTTATACAACTGGCTTTGCGAGAACAAGGAAGGCTGGGAGAACACTATAGGCAAGGTTGTTGACGTTGAGCGCATCCTGTATGCGCAAGGCATGGAGCCTCAGTCTGACGCGGCATCCGACAGTTTGTTTGGTGTAAGGCTTAACCTGGACAACATCGCTTCTGTCCATCGCACGCCTGACGATTACAGGGCGGAGAAAAAGGAACTGGAAGAACAGGACAGGCAGATTGGCATCCGGCTCGACCAATCAGACAAGAACCTTCAGGACGAAACGTCCAAACTCACAAAGAAGTATACCTCCCAGCTCAATCCGCTCCGTCAGGAGGCGACCGCCTTGAGAGTGAGAGAGGGACAGATTCCGACAGAACGGCAGAATCTGCAAAACCTACGGCATAAGCTGGAGATGGAAGAGCAGAAGCTCATCGCTGATGAGAAGGAAATCAGGGAACGCTCATTCAACGAGGCATTGCTGAAGGTGCAGTCAGAGAAGGATGCCCGTGCCAAAAACGAGGCAAAGCATAAAAAAGAGCTTAAAGAACTCGACTCCGTATTCAACAAGTCGTCAAAGGCTCTCAATGAGGAACTGCGCCGGTTTAAGGAGTCACAACAGACTGAGGCGGCGGAACGCAACAAGGAGTTCGACACTCAGAAGAATCAGCTTGACGAACAGCAGAAGGCAGAACTTGCCGGTAAAGGCGTCGACACCGCTCTTCTCGAACAGTATCGCAGGACATTGGACGAACTGAATTCGCTGTTGGAAAAGATTGAGAGGGAGCGTCCGACAGTCATCAGATACCGTGACGCCGAGAAAAACCTTTTCTCCAAAGAGCCTGAAATCAAAAAGACGGTCAAGGCTATAGGCACGCGGCTGTCCCTCTTGCGCCAGCGATATGAGGACAGACGTGCACGTATAGTGAAAAAGTACAGGGAAATGGAGGAACGCCATAGAGCTGTTCTCAAGGAGCTGAATGACAGGAAAAACGGACTCGATGCCTACCGCCAGATGGTGGAGAACGAGCGTCTGGTGCCCGATGAGTTCCTTTCCGACGGCAGCATGCTGGCTACCGACATGTCATGCCAGCAGCTCATAAGCCGCCTCAGAGGCACTGTCAACCAGAAGCGTGAGTCAATCGGCACACTTAAAGAAACCGTCGTCAGCTTCAACCGTAATTTCAAGCCTCAGAATGCGTTCCATTTCAACACAATGCCTGTGACCGACAACGACTATCTGCAGATTGCCGTCGATTTGCAGGAGTTCATGGACAACAACAAAATAGAAGAGTTCCGCAGGCGCACCAGCGAACATTATAAGGATATTCTCGGACGCATCTCAGCTGAGATAGGCTCGCTTATGAAACGCAGGTCTGACGTGGACGGAGTGATACTCGACATCAACCGCGATTTCGTTGAGAAGAATTTCGCAGGCGTAATCAGGAGCATAGAGCTCCGTGCTAACGAGTCGTCAGACAAGCTTATGCAGCTTCTCACGTCCATACACGACTATGCGGTGGAAAACGCGCTGTCCATCGGCGAGCTGAATCTTTTCTCCGGTGACAATCGCGATGAGGTCAACCGTAAGGTCGTGGACTATCTGAAGAGTCTCTCCCATCAGTTGCAGAACGAGCCCAACCGCCCGTCCGTCTCCTTGAGTGACGCCTTCCGGCTTCAGTTCCGAGTGATGGAGAACGACAACGACACAGGTTGGGTGGAGCGCATCAACAATGTAGGGTCTGACGGAACAGACATTCTTGTGAAGGCAATGGTAAACATCATGCTCATCAATGTGTTCAAGAAAAAGGCTGCACGGCGCAGCGGCGACTTCATCGTACACTGCATGATGGACGAGATAGGGCGTCTTCATCCCGACAACATCAAGGGAATCCTTCAGTTCGCCAACTCAAGGAACATCTATCTCATCAACAGTTCGCCGACGTCATACAATCCTTACGACTACCGTTACACCTATCTGCTGAGTAAACACGGAGTCAAGACAAGGGTGGAGAAATTGTTGAAACGCATAAAAACAGTATAGGTATCATGACTATAAATGCATCCGTAAAGACTCTGATGGCAGGCGGACAGGTGGCAGACTCAAAGCTTGACGGCAGGCTGCGCGACGAGCTTCTGGCTGAGGGACTGCTTCTGGTCACATCCCGAGGGTCACGTAAATCATATCGCGCACGCGATGTCGTGGCTCTGAAAAGATTTCTTACAGACCGTGATGAGAGCTACCGTATGCTTGATGTCGGGGCTTCCGGTTCGCGTGCCTCAATGGCTTCCGTGACAGGAAACTCCAAGCTTGTCGCCGTGCGGTCGTGCCCGGGATTCCCTGTGAACAGCTATGAGCCGGTGGGATGCTCCCTTTGCGGCAAGCCTTTTACGGTGAATCCTCAGGAAGGCAGTTTCCTGTTTGTCTCCGAATGGGAGCGGTTCGCCATACCGGAGGACGTGGTCGTGATGGGTATTGAGAATATGGAGAATTTCCGGATGATACGTCGGCAGAGGACATTCTTTGAGAAATACCTTCATGCGCACGGGCTTCCCTCTAAAGTGCTCTTCGTGTCCAGATATCCGCAGTCATCCGACCTGAGAAGATGGCTCTGCTCCATACCGAACCATTATGTCCACTTCGGCGATTTCGATTTGGCTGGTATAAGCATTTTTCTCTTCGACTTTCAGCAGTATCTCGGCAAGCAACGTTCCTCGTTCCTTATTCCCGACGACATCGGAAGCCGACTCAGAACAGGCTCTTCCAAGAGATATGACGGGCAGTACCAACGTTTCAAGGACATAAGGACCGATGTCTGTGAATTGCAGCGGCTGATAGATCTTATTCATCATGAGCGTAAGGCATACGATCAGGAAGGCTACATATCCCTCTGTCACTCATCATCATGTGATACGGATGAAGCCCCGTCAGGCAGGTGAAAGGACGTCTCCGGAGCTCTGATGCCGTTCCGTCTTACCCTTATCCCCTGATATGGGCGTCAGAGTAACGTCTGTATGAATAATTTGCGTTATCGGTCTTATTTGACATTATTTATATTTATAAGCTTTAGGATATTGTTATTTTTATTTACTTTTGCCGATGATGAATTGCTGGACCTAAATCGGTAATCATAAGGCTGATAACGGTTTTACACGTCATTGGCACGAAATCATGGTGTGGTCTGACTTTCGTTCAACCCTAATCGCACCAGACTTCCATTCTTATTCCGTGCTGCTGTCAGGCGGCAGTGCGTTTCCGGTGTGTGGTGATATTCGTTTGCCATAAGCCGGTAAGTGCGCGTTGAAGCATAAAAGTTAATGTCAAATAATTTAATGTAATGAAAAAGACACTATTATTACTGTTTCTTTTCAGTAGGTTTGTCCTGACTTTTGCGGACAACAAAACCGGATGGGAAATCTCGACATCCGAAAAAGGAGGTGATTATTACGGCGCGGTGGTCGCCAACGGGCGCATCGGCATACTGCCGTGGCGCGAGCCTTTTGCGGTGAGAGACGTTTTCCTGAACCATGTGTTCGATGCTGACGGCAGGAACGGAGTAAGCCGCGTGCTGCGCGGCATCAATCCTTTCCAGATGCAGATGTACATCGACGGCAGAAATGTCGCGCTTAACGACGTGGATGACTGGACCCAGACGCTCAGCATGAGAGACGCTGTCCACCGCACGTCATTCTCTTATATGAAGAAGGCCAAGGTGAGATATGAGGTCCGCGCCTTGCGGAACATGCCTTATGCCGGACTTATAAATGTATGCGTAGAAGCTCTTGACGACATTGTTCTTGACGTACGCAACGTCCCGGTTGTGCCGGATGAGTACAGGCAGCCTCTCACAGAGGTGCAGAGCATCAACGTTGAGGGCACCGCGTTGCAGATCATGCGCACCCATGCCTTTTCATTATACAGAGACAACGAGGTGTCGGCGTCGTCGGCATTCGTTCTTCCCAAGAACAGCGGTGCGAGTGTGTTGACCTCCCAAAACAGTGCGGAGATATACAGACATCTGTCAGCAGGCGACACATTCAGCTTCTGTCTGATAGGCTCCATATGCACAGACCGCGATTTCATCGACCCGTGCAACGAGTCAAACCGTCAGGTAATATACGGCGTCTACAACGGTATCAGCCGGCTTGTGAGCGCACATGAGGCTCAGTGGAACGAGATGTGGAAGAGCGACATCATCATAGACGGAGACGACGAGGCACAGACAAGCGTGCGTCTCGCCCTCTACAATCTTTACTCTTCTGTGCGTGCTGGCAGCCGTCTCAGCATTCCCCCGTTCGGGCTGTCGTCACAGGGATACAACGGACACATATTCTGGGATGCTGAGATATGGATGTATCCTCCGCTGCTGTTCCTCAATCAGGATATGGCAAAATCGATGATAGACTACCGTTTCGACCGTCTCGCTGCCGCCCGCAAGAAGGCGGAGGCAAACGGATATATGGGAGTGATGTTCCCATGGGAGAGCGATGACGCAGGCGAGGAAGCCTGCCCGACGTGGGCGCTCACCGGTCCGTTCGAGCACCACATAACCGGCGACATAGGCATTGCGGCATGGAACTACTACTGCATGACGCAGGACAGGAAATGGCTTGAGCAGAAAGGCTATCCGCTCATAAAGGAAATAGCCGACTTCTGGATAAGCCGCGCCACACGTAACGCCGACGGCACATACTCGACAGACAACGTAGTGTGCGCGGACGAATATGCCATGGGTGTGGACGACAACGCCTTCACCAACGGCGTGGCGGTCATCTCGCTGAAAAACGCATGTAAGGCTGCGGAGCTTTGCGGCATGAAATGTCCACGGATATGGAGCGAGGTGGCAGGCAAGATACGCATTCCGCGTTTCGAGGACGGGGTCATCAAGGAGCACAAAGGCTATGACGGGCGCGGCATAAAACAGGTCGACGTAAACCTTCTTGCCTATCCTCTGCATCTTGTTACGGATGAGCGCGACATCAGGAAAAACCTTTCTTACTACGAAAGCCGTATAGACAAGAACGGTCCGGCGATGTCGTTCTCCATCTTCGCCGTGCAGTTTGCCCGTCTTATGCAGCCTCAGAAGGCTTACGAGATGTTCGTCCAGAGCTACCGTCCCAACAAACTGCCTCCCTTCGGTGTCATCTCCGAGGGTGCCGGCGGAACCAATCCTTACTTCACCACAGGCGCAGGCGGAATGCTCCAGGCTGTGATCAACGGTTTCTGCGGACTGGAGATAACCGACAGGGGAATACGCCAGCTGCCATCGGTGCTGCCTCCCCACTGGAAGAAACTCACCATAACAGGTGTGGGACCGGAGAAGAAAACTTACACGAGAATGGGGAAATGACGTGTGCCATACACGATGTGATATGACGTCATCCACTGACATGCCATCCGGCTTAGCCATTCTTCGGCACTGCGTTCCCGACAGCGGTGAGGTATAAGGATGAGGCTTGGATGGCGGGTTTGCGACAAGAAAAGAGGAAGCTGTGCCTGCCACGCTTCCTCTTTTGCTGTTTACGCATGATTAGCCGTATTTTATTATCACCGTTATCTTGGCTTTCGCGTAGCCCGTGTCGCGTCTTTCAGGTGTGTATGGAGCGGTGCAGCGTATCATGTAGATGCGGTTCTGCTGTCCGCCGCGCACTGTCAGCATGAGCGTCAGACCGTCTTCGTCGCGTTTCTCCGTGAAGTTCCCGCTCTTCGACTCACGCCTGAATGCCTTTATGAAGTCTTCTATGCCTGTGTCGTTGAGCTCGAGAACGTTCACCACTCTCCGCACCTTGCGTGTCTGCGGGTCGCGTTCCACAGCCGAGGTATATTTGCTCATGCCGTGCGACGAGTAGTTCTCCATCATGCCGTCTATCCTGTTCTGCGCCGCAGCGTGAGCCATTGCCGCGACATATATCATTGCCGTTATGATGATTCTCCGTATATCCATGTCTTCGATTATTTTGTTATTTCAGCATAAGTTCCACCTCCCTGCGCATGTCAGGGTCTGATATGTTGTCGAGCACATCCTGCTCCGCGCGGTCTATCACGTTTTGTCCGGCACGCTTCTCTATGCGTCTCGAGTCGGCGAGCGTCCGCTCTATGTCGTCGTGTATCGCTCTGAGGTTGTCTGTGCGCCGTCCGTTCTCTATGATGTAGCTGCCTCCGTACAGTCGTGCGAGCGACTGTTCCTCGCGGTAGTCGGAATAGACGGCTGTTCCCACTGCCAGTGCCAGCACAGCCGCCGCGCCTGCCAGCGCCCGTCTGACGATGCTTGCCGTCATGGCGCGCCTTGGTGCCCGTGCCTCCATAGAGCCGAACGCCTCCATCACAGGGCGCATCCTCTCCAGGGAGTGGGGCAGCCTTTTGCGCCTGAACACCCTGTAGAGACGCGCTTCCTCCTCCGTTGTCGTCTCACCGTCGAAGAAGCGTTGCATGAGCCGTTCTATGTCTTTTGTCTTCTTACTGTTCATCTTCTGTTCCTTCAATATAATGTTTCCTCACTGCCATGCGCGCCCTGCTCAGCGTCTTGCGTACGCTTGCCTCGCTCGCTCCGGTCAGTCGCGCTATGTCAGCCGTAGCCATTCCGTCGATGTGGCGCAGCCGCAATACTATCTGTTGTGCCGCCGGCAGCCGTCCGACAACTGCCATCACGTGTTCCAGCACATCGTCGGAGGCGTCGGGCACTGTCATGCCTCGCTGTTCCTCCGACAGCGGAACGGTGACCGCTCGCCGTCTTCTGATGCTGTCCACACACAGGTTCCTGACAACGGCGCGCGCCAGGGCAGCCATCGGACTGCGCAGTTCTCCGCGCATCATCCACAGCTTCGCCAGAGTCTCCTGTGCCGCGTCCTCTGCCCGGCTGTCGCTGCCCAGCATGCGTGCGGCTGTCGCCACAAGCATAGGGCGCAGCAGTCCAGCCTCGTGTTCAAATTCTTCCGTTGTCATTCAGTGTCTTGGCTCTGTTTCTTTCTTTGCGGTTAGTGCTTCACGCTGTGAGCATTGCAGCCGCCCGTCATGGTGACGTTCTGACGCTGTAGTGGCAGAATGTCAGAACTTGTTCAGCCTTGATGTGTTCACATTCGATATTCCCGAACCGTCTAACGACATGTTGTCGGCTGCTCCAGAAAGCGTCACGTTTATCTGTCCGTTCGAATTCACCTCGATGCTGCTGCAGTCGAGAGCCATTTCGAAGTTTCCTATGCCGCTGCAGTCGAGTCTCGCGTCACCGCCTGTGAAGCTCATTTCGTAGCGGCTCTGCCCGTTTACGTCAATGCTGAGTCTGTCTGCCTTCAGCTTGCCTTTTTTCTTGTCAAGCCCAGAGTTGGTCATGCTTATGCTGTTTGCAGTCACGTCTCCTTCACTGTCCGCCTGTCCACTGTTGGTTTGAGTATAACTGTCTGTCATGTTGAATGAACCGTTCATCCTGTATATTCCGCTGTTTTTCAGGGTGGCTCTCTTGCCTTTCACGTCACCGTTTATATGCAGTTCCCCGCTATTGTTGCACGAGTAGCCACCGGTCAGTTTGAATGCGCAGGTCACGTTGCACCTCCCCTTGTTGCTAATGTCTGCCGTGTTGCCGTCCACATTGCCAGTGAATGTCAGTTGTCCGAGGTTGCTCAGATTCAGTCCTCCCTTTATTCCGGTGTTGTCAAAAGCCAGAATGCCGGTGTTGTCGAGCGTCAGCAGCCTTGCGTCCACGGTCCGGACGACGGCTTTCATCTGTCCTTTGTTCTCTATGCGCGTTCCGTCGCCGCCGCGGTCATGTATGTCTTCCACCTTCATTTTCATTATTCCCGTGTTTCTTATGTCCGTTCCGGTGGAGTTCATTCTGTCCGCATCAAAGTTCATGATGCCCTGGTTGTTCAGGCTTTTCAGCTCCGGCGCCGTGACAAACAGAGTTATTTTCAATCTGTCGGAGTCACCCTCCCATCTTACCACACCGCTCTTCTCTTTTATTGTCAGTGTGGATTGCGCAACCGATATGTCAGTCCTGTCCAGCGCGTTCTGTGTGGCGCGCACCCTTACGCTGCGTTTCGCTCCCTGCGCGAAGTGTATGTCCACGATGGCTTCCGATTTTATGGCGTTGAAACTGCCGAGCTTCAGCGTTTTCTCAATCACTCCGTCACCAGCCATTCCCGTTCCTGCCGTCATGCCGCTTTCGCTTGTGCTTTTGCTTGCTCCGCTGCATGATGCCATGCATACGGCTGTAATGATAATTGCCAATGTCAATGTCCTTATTCTCATAGTCGGTGTTTTAAAATTGTTTCCTTATACCCTTATTACGCAATATTTCCCATTTTGTGACACCCCCGCCACCATTTTTTTACAAATATAGTGAAAGGCGAGTGCAATCCAAAACCAAAAAAGCCTGCGTTTTTTTGTTTTTGGGATTGCCGAGCCGCATCCTTCCTAAAGTAGAGACGCAAAATCTTGCGTCTCACGAGCAGCCCATCGCCATTCCGTGTATATTACGATACCCATGCACTTAATGCATTTTTCCCTTGTGAGACGCAAGATTTTGCGTCTCTACTTTTAGCAGTATGCGCATATAAACAGCGTGTATCCTCCTTGTGAGACGCAAAATTTTGCGTCTCTACCAGTCAGGTGACATCGCGGTGAAGCCATTGCTTGTGACGATATGAAATATGCATCCCTGCCGCTGCCATGCCATCGCTGTGCCGTCGCAGGCGCAATCCGGTTTTTTATAAAATGCGGTTTGGAATGAATAATTATACGTTCCGCGCGGTAAAAAATATTGACAACAAAAATCGGCAAAGCAGAAACGCGAAACTGGCGGAATGTCTATCGTGGTGCGCGGAAAAGGCTCTTCCGTGACGTGACATATTGTCGCTATTGCCCGCCGCGCGCCTTTCACGGTGCGGAAAAGCCTTTTTCGCGATGCAGAACATGCTTTGCGGCACTGCCATACAGCCTGTGTCACGCCCCAGGAAAGGCTCTTTCGCCATGTCGAAAAGCCCGTTTGGCATGGCGGGAAACGCTCTTTGAACGGGCTGGTATGCTTAATGCGCTGTGCGTCAGAGAGTTGTCTGAATCGCTCAAAACTCGCGTATTCGCACCCGGAACACCGTCCGCATGTGAAAAAACGGTTCTCGCGGGGTTGACGCTGGATAAATATTCATCCGCCGTCCTCATACTGCATATTTATTCATCTGCCCTACCGGCACGCCGCCTGTGCTCACGCCGCCGCACCGCTGTACAATAAACGGAGGTTATGAGCGTTATCTTAAGTAGATGTTCTGAATTAATTGCCATCAGACTGTGTGCTATTCAGGAGATGTATTTCAAAGTCCGAAGAGGAAGTGTAGCGGGCTACACGCCCGATGAGACTTTGGAATTCAGCCCTGAAGAGTATGCAATCTGATGACAAAGATATAGATAACATACGAGTGATTTTATAATATCGGTTGATTTTGAACAGCTACTTGTCAGTATGCAATGGACAGACCAGATACGCCGTGTGAAGATTCTGCTTGTGTTGGCAGCCGTCATCATAGCAGTGGCATCGCTGCTCGTGTCACATTTTCTCATACGCGACCTCTCGGCGGAGGAGCACAAGAAGATGGAGACGTGGGCGGAGGCGATGCGCACATTCAGCAACGCCGACAGCGACGCCGACCTCAACCTCGTGCTCAAGGTGCTCAACGGCAACACCACCATACCCGTCATCGTGATGGACGAGAGCCGCAACGTGCAGACATTCCGCAACCTCAGCATCAGCTCATGCGACACTTATGCCGACACGCTCGCCTATGTCAGGGCGGAGGGACTGCGCCTGCTACGCTCTGACAAGGTGATAAAGGTGGCGCTGTCTGACAATGTCCCGTCCGACTACGTGTATGTGTGCTACGACGACTCGGTGATGCTGCGCCGCCTGTCGTCCTATCCCTACGTGCAGCTCGGGGTGGTGATGATATTCGTGGTGATAGCCATCTTCGCGCTGCTCACGTCGAAGAAGGCTGAGCAGAACAAGGTGTGGGTGGGGCTCTCCAAGGAGACAGCCCATCAGCTCGGCACGCCCATATCGAGCCTCATGGCATGGGTGGAGGTGCTGAAGGAGACTTATCCGGAGGACGAACTCATCCCCGAGATGTACAACGACATAAGCCGTCTGCAGCTGATAGCCGACCGCTTCTCAAAGATAGGGTCGCTGCCGGAGCTCGTTCCCACTGACCTGCGCGACGTAATGAGTAATGTGGTGAGCTACATGAACCGCCGCACGTCAACGAAGATAAGCATTGAGTGCCGCTTCCCCGACACAGATGTCACGGTGGACATCAACGCTTCGCTCTTCGAGTGGGTGATAGAAAACCTCTGCAAGAACGCTGTCGATGCCATGAGCGGTGAGGGAAGCATCACCATAACCGTCTCCGACGAACCCGGACGCACTGCCATCGAGGTGAGCGACACGGGCAAGGGCATACCCAAGAAAAACATCGGCAACGTGTTCCGACCGGGTTTCACCACCAAGAAACGGGGCTGGGGACTGGGGCTGTCGCTCGCCAAACGCATCGTGGAGGAGTATCATCACGGTCGCATATTCGTGAAAAGCTCGGAGCCGGGGCGCGGCACGACGTTCCGCATAGAGCTGGGCAAGAGGCGGAGATGACGCCCGCATTCAGCCTGACACGGCACGTCACGGATTTTAGTGCGCCATGCGGCATCCCGGCTCATGCATGTTTGTGTGTCGAGTTGTTTATTTGTCATCCCACATATCCCATCCTTCCATCCCAATGGCGTCCGCCTTGTAGAGACGCAAAATCTTGCGTCTCCCGTCCTCTCCATCACCATAAACGTGTGTAATGATTCGGTGATGATAAATGCATTTTTTCCTCGTGAGACGCAAGATTTTGCGTCTCTACTTCTGTGTGGGCACGTTGTCTCCTTGCTTCCCCGCCGCAGTCTTGCTCTGCGTCAGGCGTGATGATGTGGCTGGTCGGATGTTTATGCCTGCATCAACGGCGATTACAGCCATCCCGTATCGCCTTTTTCCATATGCCATAATGTTTTTGACGTTATGCGCGAGAGATGCTTTGTTTTATTTTGAGGATAAATAAAAAATCGCTATCTTTGCTTCCGATTACAGCCGGCTCTTATGGGCTGGCGGGTGGTTTTACTGATAAAATGACGTTTACGAGCGTTATCTTCTAGTCTCAAACTTCGCAAACTTGACACAGAAGAAGATATGGCAACGGAAGCGTCTGCGTGGGGTGTATTGTACACCATCCCGTCATGCAGGTCATGATGGGATGTATTAGTATGATATGTCATGACGTGGGCTGGCTGCGTTGCTTATCCTTCTGTGGAGGCAATGCGAAGGCCTGAGACTGGGATAAGCATGAAGTTTAGACTCCCACGTCTTTTTTATTGTGTAACCTGTTATTTTCCGTATTATGTTATAATGCCGAATCCGGGAGTTTATAGGCGTATTAAATTAATGATATATGAGGAAATATATTGTTTTAATCATGCTGTCGCTCTGCAGTATCGGTGTCTCGGCGCAGTCGGAAGCCATGACTGTGGACAATCAGATGCCCGGCTGGCTGTCGAGCAAGATAGCTTACACAGACCAGGTGTCGCTGAAGAGCCTTAAGGTGACAGGCTATATCAACGGTACGGACCTTGCTTTCGTGAAAAAGCTGATGAAGAACAAGAGTCTTGTCCATGTGGATTTGTCTGACGCCAATATCGTGTCGGGCGGAGGAGTGAAGGACAACGAGGTGAGCTATGGGTTTTATTTCCAAGAGCAGAAGCAGGGCACCTACCTGTCATTGCCTGTGAACGCGGAGGTGATAAATAATTTTTATAGGAGCGGTCCGTCAGGCTTTGACGAGCCAGGAAACAATGTCATAGACACGCTGGTGTTGGGAGGACCTTCTTACAAGAGATTTACTCTCCATCGTCAGAATCATTTTCTTGCCAATTATCTGTATTTGCGGGAGGGCGTGGACACACTTGATACATACTCCGCATTATCAGTAAAGAAGATTCATTTGCCTTCCACTGTGAGATATCTTCCGCGTAACGCTTTTATGAAACGGGAAGAGAGGTATGGTGAGACTACAGATGAGATAGACATTAATCTTACTGACGCGATAGAGGGAATCGCCCGTACCGCTTTCAGGGATTTATATCTGAAGGGTGACACCATAAGACTCCCGTCCGGAATGAAGGTGTGGTATACAAGTTCGTTTCTTATAAGGAAAGAGGGAACCGTCATTCATATACCTGCGGGATTGACCGTCATAGACAATAAGGATGACAGGTATGGAAACAGAAAACAGATTGAGTCGGACAAGCATATACATTTCTTCATGGAAAGCGCGGTGCCTCCGGAATTCATCAATAGGTATAGTGGAGGCAGGGAACTCAGCGGTTGTGTGGTGCATGTGCCGCAAGGCTCAAAGTCAAACTATGAAAAGGCTGAATGTTGGAAATACGCCACCATAATAGAGGAGATACCGGTGAAAGGCGTCTCTATAGGCAAGCCTGAGGAATGTGTGTATGTTGGAGACAGGTTCAAACCTGATGTAGCGATAGTTCCCGAAAATGCACTGAACAGGAATTACACGCTCAAGTCGTTGGACGAACGTGTGGCTGCACTGGATGATGATGGCTTCGTAGTGCTGAAATCATACGGGAAGGCGAGAATACAGGCTACGACAGAAGACGGTGGGTATACCGATGTCTGCGAGTTTGATGTTTATGAACACACCGTGGGAATTCGCTTTGAGACAGAGCAGGCAAGGGTGAGGAAAGGCGGCAGACTGACGCTTGCTGCTGTCGCTCAGCCTGAGGGAAAGACTGACGGAAGGCTTGTGTGGAGCAGCAGTGACGGGAGTGTCGCTTCTGTTGATGAGGAAGGAGTGGTCAGCGGAAAGTCAAAAGGCGAGGCTGTCATAACTGTCACTGCCGTTGACGGCGGCTATACCGCTGAATGCAGGGTGCGTGTTTATCAGCCTGTGACAGAATTGAGGATGGACAACAGGAGTGTGACAGTGGATACAGGGGATGACATACAGCTCACGGCGACAATCCTTCCTTATGATGCGGACAATAAGAACATTGTATGGAGTTCTGACAATCCGGATGTGGCGGACGTAAACGGCAAGGGTGTAGTGACAGGTGTGAAAGCCGGACAGACTGTTATCCGTGCCACAAGCGAGGATGAGGGCATCAGCGACTTCTGTGTGGTGACCGTAAACCAGCCTGTGACCGGTGTCTCATTAAGTAAGTCTGAGCTCTCATTCAGTAAGATAGGGGACGCTGAACAGCTCGTCGCGAGCGTACAGCCTGCCGATGCCACAAACAAGGAATTGAACTGGAGCTCTTCCGATGAGTCTGTTGCTATTGTAAGTAACGGTAGGGTGCTTTGCTCGGGATACGGTTCTGCAATTGTGTATGTGACGACGGTTGACGGAGGTTATATGGCAAGTTGTGTCGTCAAAGCCGATGACGGTCTGACCGGAATAGACGGTGTTGCCGCTGATGGCAGTGTCTCTGTTGACAACGGACGCCTTGTATTAAAGGGAATACCGGAAGGAATGCGGATTCTGGTTACTGACATTTCCGGACAGGTAGTATGCTCGTTGAAAGGCGACGGTACGGCACTGACGACGCTTCCTGATTTGGGAAAGGGCGTGTTTGTCGTGAAAATAGGCAATAAGAGCTGCAAGGTGGTATTGTGAACAGTCCGACCCAAACCTGCTGTCAGACCTCATACGTGCTTCATGATGATTTCACACAGGCTGTTTTTACGGTTCTGTAGAAGATGCGGAGGGCTGTATCAGAGATAATAACGGGACAGGATGATATTGTAAACAGCGAAGGACTGTGATGGGGCAACGGCAGGGCGAAATGGCTGTTTTGACGGTCTTATGGGGTTCGGGGTATATATATAATAAGGTGTCGCATATCTGTCATTTCTCTTTATCGAAATGACAGCATCGTGCGGCACCTGTTTTTTGTTTTTGTATGTCACGGTATGGCATCCCGCCGCATACGTGTGGTTAATGAAAAGTTAAGCCGTCGACATACAGCAAAGTCTTTATTGACTAAGAGAATTAGTTAAATAACTAACCGTTTTAGTTTTATTAACTCTCTTTTCTTGCACTCAACTAAAAGTTTTAGTTACTTTGCCATTGTAAAAAACAGAAACCGTTATGAAGACACTTACAAACAAGGAAGAAGAGATAATGAATCATTACTGGAGTCGCGGCGACATGCAGATACGCGAACTTCAAAGTTGTTATGACGACCCGAAGCCGCATGTGAATACTCTTTCGACGCTCGTGCGCATACTTGAGGAGAAAGGTTTCCTGTCGCACCGCGCTCTGTCGGCACGCTGTTTCCAGTATTTCGCCACGGTGAGCCGTGACGAGTATAGCCGCGGATCGCTGAAAAACGTCATCAGCAAGTTCTTCGGCAATTCCTATCTCGACGCTGTGTCGTCGCTCGTGAAGGAGGAAGACCTCACCGTGGACGACCTGAAGAAACTTATAGACATGGTGAAGGACAAATAATTCCACGCCATTATACGCTCTCTCCATGGCGCGCAGGCCGTTGCCGTACGCCCGTCATACAATCAGACAAAGCTAACCTGTAAACACTATCACAATGGGATTGTTCTTCGTATATATAATAAAGGTGGCAGTTTTTCAGACCATATTCTATCTGACATACAAACTGCTGCTCAGCCGCGAGAGCTTTCATGCCTTCAACCGCGGTGTGCTGCTCACGATGCAGGCAGCCGCTCTCCTGCTGCCTCTCATGCACATCACGCTGGAGACACCTGCTCCCGTACATCAGACCATCGCCCTTGCCGAAGCCGCCTTCGTACAGACTGCGGTCGAAGCGGAGGGCGACGGGGCGGGGCTGACGCTCATACAAGTGCTCACGCTGGTGTGGATGGTCGGTTTCGCGCTGCTTCTGTTGCGCTCGGCGGTGTCGCTTGCGCGCCTGACTTTGCTCCTCCGCAGCGGCAGGCGGTGTGAGACCTGCGGTGCGATGGTGACCGTAGTGCCCGGCGACAGAGCTCCTTTCAGCTGGTTCCGGCGCATAGTCATCAGTGAGAAAGACTACGCGGCGGGAACCCGGGAGATAGTGATACACGAGCTGGCACACGTGTCCCGCCTCCATTCCGTCGATATAGCTCTGTGCAACACCATAATAATGTTCTGCTGGTTCTCGCCGGCGGCGTGGCTGTTGCGTGCCGAACTGCGCGACGTTCATGAGTATGAGGCCGACGACGCCGTGCTCCGCCGGGGTGTCGATGCATCCGGCTATCAGCTCCTTCTCATACGCAAGGCAGTGGGCGAACGCCTTTTCGCCATGGCAAACAATCTGAACCAAACCAACTTAAAAAAACGTATAACTATGATGAAAATGAAAAAATCAAATCCGTGGAACCGTGTCAAGGCAGCCGCAGTGCTTCCTTTGGCCGCAGTGTCAGTGCTTGTTTTCGCCACTCCGGCAGCCACAAAGATGGCCGGTGAGGTGGCACTGGAGAGTGACAAGGTTGTGTCTGAAGCTGGCGCAATGATTGTGAAGGCAGACGCAAATAGTGAGAACGATACATCTTTGACAGAAGCTGTTTTTGGAAAAAAGCCTGTGTCAGATCGTGTGAGAGTTGAATCGAACGATTCGGTCAGATCTTTGATAAGCGGTTTTTCCAAACCAATCCCTGACGATATACTTGTATGTATCAACGGACGCTTGACAAATAAAGAAGAGTTATATAAAATAGACGTTGATAAGATAGAAAGTTTTACTGTGATAGATGGAAAAAATGCCAGCGTCATTTATGGTGATAAGGGAAAGAGTGGTGCGTTAATCGTTACCCTGAAAAACTCTGCCGGTGAGTCTTCTGCTTCTTCCGCATCTTCAGAAAATAAGGCAACAGCAGGCAAGGTGAATACTATTACGATACACCAGAAGGGCAATCCTGTGACAGTGGGTGACGTGAAGGATATGAGAATTGTCAAGTTGAGCAGTGATGGAAAGAAACCAACGACTGTCGAGGTTTACAATATGGAGAAAGAACCCACCTATATGATTGACGGCAAGACCGTGACAAAGGAAGAGGTTGAAGCCCTTTTGCCGAACGACATAGAGTCGGTGGTGGTGAATAAAGGCGGCACCTCGGGTGAGAACACAGTGAATATATTTCTTAAAAAGAAAACAACAGGCGAATAATCCGCAATTCCGTTGATCGGAACCCTGCAACATCTGTCTGTCTCCGGCGCACGGCGTATGGGACGGACAGATGGATTTTACGTTTCATCATAGTAGGTCATAATATTTTTCTGCGCGATACGGGCATGGCTGCGGCACGGTGGCGGCATGCATATCGCTGCTGAATGTATAACGAAGAAGACCGTGGCACGGGCTGAGAACCTCAGTGCCACGGTCTTCGCATATTGTCGCAGTGTGCCGGCGGCGTCATAGTCTGTTTATGGCAGCCTTCGCCCTGTTCACGGCTTCGGTGGCCGTTGTCTGGTCAAGCAGTTTCTCGTCGAACGCCGACAGTATGTTTTCTATCTTCTTCAGCATCGACTTGTTGCCTTTGCTGCGGGCTTCCTCCTTCAGCAGGCGCACTTTCTCATACTGCTGTATGCCCTCTGCCATACGCTCAAACCTTATGGAACTGCGGCCGTCGGGATAGACAAGGAACGGGTCGCCGGCCGGCCATGCGGTGAAGCATGCATCGGTTAGTGGACTTGCGGTCCAGCTGTTGAACGCCCAGCGCAGATATCCGTCGAGGTCTTCCTTTGCGCTGTGCCATGCCAGCCACTCCGACTCTGCCGGCGGACTCTGTATGAAGGTGTTGGGGCGTGGCGGTGTGCAGCATGTGTAGAACGTGGTGTTCATGCCTGCGGCGCGGCGGCTGGCTACGGTTTCGGCAGGGAATTTCTCGTTTATTATCACGCAGTAGTCGTCAAGTTTGTCCTCCAGTTCCTTATGATATGAGCCTGCGAGCGCCACCTTGAAGCCGCTGTCTGCCTTGCGTATCACCTCGAGCGTGGCGAGCATGTCCTTCAGCTGGCGTTCGTCCATGGCTATGTGGGTGATGTCGAACCATCCCTTCTCTTTCAGATGAGCGGCGAACGAGCGGAGCATCTCCGTCCACAGCTGTTCGTAGGCTTTGTCGCCGGGATTGGCGTCGATGGCTTTGAACGAGTTGGTGGTCTGATCGAGGTAAGAGAAAGAGAGCTTCCACGGAATCATGGAGTAGCAGCTTATCTGTTTTTTCACGCCGAGACTCATCATGAACTCCACCCATTTGTCGAACGCCGTGTAGTCGAACGCCCATGTGCCGTCGGCCTTCTTCATCCACGTTATCATGCTCGGGAAGGCGTCGTAGGTCTGTCCGTTCCACGGACGGTGCATCATCGGCACGGTGATGGCCTTGCCGCCGGCGTCGGCGTATAGCTGCATTATCGGGCGCATGAGTCTGAAGTGCTCGTCGCTGAACGGCTCCACGTTGTAGTAACGGGCCACGGCGTAAGGATTTTGCCATAGGTCTAAGTGGAATTTCCAGTCTTTGGCTGAAGGCAGTGTACGGTTAGTCACCTTCAGGTTGAGGCGCAGCGACGCTATCGTTTTGCCGTCGGCCTTCACCTCTACGGTGCCGCGATATGTGCCTGCCTTGGCATTCTGCGGCACGCTTATGCTCACCCATCCGCAGCGGGTGGTGTTGGGCTCCATGTCGAGTTGACGCGTAATATGGTCTATCGGGTCGGCCACGAGAAAATGTCTGTATTCATCCTGATTGCGTCCGCCGCACGTGTTCTGTCCGTCCTTCTGCAGTTCGTCCGCCATGACATATCTCACGAAGGCCGTCCGTACGTTCGCCTTGCTTATTGTTGAGGCCGGACCGGTGAGGTCGCCTGCCTCGAAGGTGAGCGCGGAAAGTTTCTCCGGCGTGCTCACGGCGAGCTGCGCCGACACTTTCTCGCCCCGCCATGCCGTGAGACTGATGCTCCCGGCGGTGGCCTTGGCGGGCAGTTCCTTGTTGTAACGGGTGTCGGTGTCGCCCCATCCTGCGGTGACTTTCTTCACCGCGCTCCATGCCTTGGCGTCTGTTGCGGTGGGGTTGGGCAGTTCGTTGTAGTCTGTCGTTGCTTGTCCGAACGCGCACAGCGCGCCTGCTAACAGCGCGGCGAGCATTGCCGTCCGTCTTTTTCTGATAGGTTCTGGTTTCATGTTGGCATTATTGTTTTTGAGGGTTAGTATGTTGGTTTCCTTTTATCGGCATGAAAAGATGCGTGCATCCTGGCGGAATGGTGTTCTGTTCTGTGTCTTTCCGCCCGCAGTCTTGTGTATTATACAAAGGTAATGAAATACAACAACTTGCGCAAAAGGATGATATGTTTTTTAATTTAAATTATCCGTAGGGCTTCATACGGCTCTCATTTCTGTTCATGATGTGCGGCTGGTGAGTGACAGCGACGGCACGGGTGGACATTCTCCGTCAGACCATCCGCAGAGATATAAAAAAACAAAAAGCACGGTCGGAAAAGTTAAATTTCCATCGTGAAATTTGCGTAAAATTCTCGTGAAATCGTCCGTGACAGGATTTTGTGCGGAAAATCGTAAAAATGACGAGTCTTTGTAAGTTGTTGACAGATAGTGATTTACCGGAGATGATATTCCGATGGTATTTTCTTCGTCCTGCGAAAAAGCCTTTATTGCACTTCGATACGGGCCGTTTCAGGTGGTGATATGGTGCATATCAGGCCCTAAAACAGTTAATATCAGAGCGTGAAACGGGCTCTTTCGCAAGACCGTCAGCGCGGTGTCGCTATGCGGAATGTACGGAACGGGCTTTCCGGAGAGTGACCGGCGTACGGAATTTCTCTGTAATCGGGAAAATAATGTGTTAAATCCAGTGTACGGAATGTGAATGGATGTTAACGGAAATTTGCAAATACGTGCGCACGCAGGGTGGGGGATGCTCCTGCCGGCGCGTCATTACCGTTTGGCTGTTTTTGACGTTCGGGCGGCCGGTTTTGGTTGCACGTTTCTGCCCAAGTGTGCGAAAAGGAGCGGCAAACACGGCCCGTTATCGGTGTCAGATACTTAAATAACATGATTTTTCGCTTTTTTATATGCTGATATGAAAATAATTTGTAACTTTGCATCCCAAAGGCAGACATCGCCCGACGTGCCCGTGAGGCATGCTGTTTCACGGTTCCGGCAATGTCTGCACAGACTATCCTTATAGCCCGATGTTCAGCTTGGAGTCTTTTAAAATAGATTTGAAAGGGTTGGAGACCGGTGTCACGACGTTTCAGTATGACCTCGGCGATGCTTACTTCAGTGCCGTTGGCGGTTCGGAAGTAGGTGGAGGCAATGTGCATGTGCGTCTTGACGTGCGTCGCTCGTCCGTTCATTACGAGCTGGACTTCTCCATTTCAGGCACGGTTACAGTAGCATGCGACCTGTGCCTTGATGATATGGAACAGCCTGTTGAGGCGCAAAGACACATCGTGGCTAAGTTTGGTGAGGAATGTTCGGAAGACGAAAACCTCGTCATAGTGGATGAGAACGAAGGCGTTCTCGACGTGGCGTGGCTCATATACGAATTCATTGCTCTTGCCGTTCCCGTCAGACACGTGCATGCACCTGGCAAATGCAATCCTGTCATGATAAAGGCTCTCGAAGAGCACTCGGCTGCCCGAAGCAGCGAGGAGGACGGCGTCAAGGCGGTGGATCCGCGCTGGAGTGAACTGGAAAAATTAAAAACAATAATTAAAGATTAAAAGAAAATGGCACATCCTAAAAGAAGACAGTCAAAGACTCGTACACTTAAAAGAAGAACCCATGATAAGGCAGTGGCACCGACACTGGCAGTATGCCCCAACTGCGGCGCTTATTATGTTTATCATACAGTATGCCCGACTTGCGGATATTACAGAGGCAAGGTGGCTATCGTAAAGGAAGTTGCTGAATAATAGATGGGAAAGATCAACGCGATAATCACCGGCATCGGCGGATACGTGCCCGATTATGTCCTCAACAACGAGGAACTTTCGCGCATGGTTGACACGAGCGACGAGTGGATAATGACTCGCGTCGGTATAAAGGAACGTCACATCCTCACGGAGGAAGGACTGGGAACAAGCTATCTGGCGCGCAAGGCTGCCAAGCAGCTGCTCAAAAAGACCGGAACAGATCCGGACAGCATCGATGCCATCATTGTGTGCACCACAACGCCTGACTATAAGTTCCCGTCAACGGCATCTATCGTTCTGGGTAAGCTGGGACTGAAGAACGCATTCGCGTTCGACCTCGAGGCTGCGTGCTGCGGGTTCCTTTACGGACTCGACCAGGCGGCATCGATGATTCAGTGCGGACGCTACAGGAAAGTGATTGTCATCGGAGCGGACAAGATGTCGTCGCTCGTCGACTATCGCGACCGCACCACCTGTGTGCTCTTCGGAGACGGTGCGGGTGCCGTACTCGTTGAGGCGACGGAGGAGGAGAACGTAGGTGTGCAGAACACTTTCTTCCGTACCGACGGGCTCGGACTGCCGTTCCTTCACATGAAAGCCGGAGGCTCGGTTTGTCCCGCTTCTCATTTCACTGTGAACCATCGTCTGCACTACCTGTATCAGGAGGGTCGCACGGTGTTCCGCTATGCCGTGACCAACATGGGCGACGACGTGCTCAAAGTGATGGAGAACAACAACCTGACTGCCGACGACGTGAAATGGGTCATCCCTCATGAGGCGAACATGCGCATCATCGAGGCTGTGACCAAACGTGTGGGAATACCTATGGAGAAGGTTATGGTGAACATTCAGCACTACGGCAATACGAGTGCAGCCACCATTCCGCTTGCTCTGTGGGATTTCGAAAAGCAGCTCAAGAAAGGCGACAATGTGATATTCACGGCGTTCGGAGCCGGTTTCGTTCACGGAGCGTCATTCTATAAGTGGGCTTACGACGGCGACAAGGTCGCTGAGGCAAGATAATTTTAGTGAATCATAGATTAAACACTTTATGAACGTGTGTATGGTGTGATACCGTGCACACGTTTTTTCTTTGTGTCCGGACTTATGCTTTCCCTACACGGATGGGTGTCTCTCACGGCGGAGCGCGATGCGGACGGCAGTGCCGGACAATGGTCATTGAGGGATATACTCATGCTTATGTCACAGCGATTTGCGTATTGTCAGGTTCCAGTCGTTGTCTATGTTCACTATCTCCTTGCGTTTGAGAAGCGACGCCATTGTCTTTCCCATTTTCCTGAAGTCTGTCGACAATGTCGCTATGCCGCCGGCAAGAATCTCCTTGAGCGTGGTGTCGTTGTAGGATATGATGCCGAATTCGCGTCCCGGCTCCATGTTCTGCCGCGCCGCCTGTTTCAGTACTTTGACAAGGTCGGTGTCGTTTGCTATTATGAACAGGTCTGCCATGGTGATGTACTTGTCGTTGAATCCGTTCATGTATTTGCATTCAAAACCGTTCTCGCGTGCGAATCGCTGAAGTCCGGTGAACCGTTCGTATGGTTCTTTAGCCTCGCTCTGTATCATGCATATGCGTTTGTATCTGCGCAGGCGAGGCAGTTCCGAGACAAGGGCGTTGTATGTATCGTCCTCAAAGTTCTGTCCTACACCAGAGTAGCGTCCCCGAAGCTCATTGTGGTAATGGTCGAGCAGGAACACTCTGCCGTTGAGGCTGTCGAGCAGCGGAGCCAGTCCCTGAAACTTGCCTGGCATGAGCACGTATGTGGTGTATTTCCCGTTTGCCTCGCGGAGAAGTGTCTCGAACACGCGCCTGTTGTAGTTGTGGAACTGCAGGTCCACCTTGTCGTCTTTGTCGAGACCCGACATGAAGGCGTTGTACAGCTCCTGTTTGAATGAGTTCATCTCATTGAAGAGCAGAAAAATGTTCTGTCTGAGGTTCAGACGCACGTTGCTCACGAAGTAGCCCACGCCCGGTGCGGACGATATTATGCCGTGTGCCTTGAGCTCTTTTATGCCTGCGAACACCGTGTCGCGTGACAGATTGAACATGTGGCGGTACTCGTTGATTGACGGCAGACGGTCGCCTTTGTTTATCTCACCGCTGTTTATGCCGTCTATCACATGGTTTACCACCAGCTTGTATTTGGATTCGTTCTGTATCATTCTTTCTTTATTATATGTTATACACATATCTTGTCGTGTGCAAATATACGTATAATATTCTGTAAAGCGGACTTATTCACATTGTTTAATTTGCTTAAATAAGACATTGTAATTATAATTCCGGTTGATAATAAGAATGTTATAAAAAATTAAAAACCATACCAGTTCGTATCAGTATGGAATATTTCCGCTATATTTGTGGTGCGATTGGAGTTATTATTAACCGTTACTTTCATAACAGAATCAAAAACCGGACAGCTTTATGAGGAATATTATTGTTGCTTTGTTGGCGTTTACAGCCACTTTGAAGTTGCCTGCACAGACCGTCATCACGGTGGACGCGTCCCGTATTGAAGGCTCTGTTCCCGAACTGATATACGGTGCCGGAGCCGAGGATGTGAATCATGAGATATACGGCGGACTGTATGACCAGCGCATATTCGGTGAGAGTTTTGAGGAGCCCGCATTTTCTTCGGTAAGCGGTTTTGCGTCTTACGACAACCCGTGGTTTGTGGAGGACGGTGTGCTGAGGCTTGACACAGACGGTTTCGGGAAGATTGTCTGGCAGGAGCGCAGTCTGAATGACGCCTCGGCGGAGGTGGACATGCGTGTTGACGGAGCGTCTGCCATCGCGGGCTTCATCGTCAACGTGAGCGGCGCTGCGGACGGAGCCGATGCTTTCAACGGCTATGAGGTGAGCGTGAATGCAGCGGAGTGCAGACTCGTTGTGGGCAAGCATGAGAACAACTGGCAGCCTGTGGCGGAAGTGCCTCTGACAGTCAGCCCCGAGGAATGGAACAGGCTGCGTGTGGATTTTGACGGAGGCAGGCTCTCGGTTTTCCTTAACGGCGACAAGATATACGATTATGAGGACACGTCAAATCCATTGGAAGGCGGATATGTGGGGTTGAGAAGCTATGGCGGTTCGGCAAGTTTCAGGAATCTGCAGGTAGACGGCAGTAAGATAGAATTCATGGCGATGGCTGACGATGTCGAGAATTTCAGACGTTATGATGATTGCTGGACGGTTGAGGATAACGTCATGAAGACATATACTTCAGCATTTGCCAAGGCGGTATATCAGAGCCGCGACATGCAGGAAGGGTCGGTTGAGGCTGACGTGAGGATGGACGGTGAGCGTTCCATTTCGGGTTTTATAATAGACGTATCGGATGCGGACGACGGTGCGGACGCTTTCAGAGGATATGAGATAAGTCTTGATGCGGACGACCACACGCTTGTTATCGGAAAGCACGACCATGACTGGCAGCCGATAGAAAACGTACAGCTGTCGTTCGATTCTTCTGACTGGAACAGGCTGCGGGTCAATTTCTCAGGAAACACATTTTCCGTTTGGCTCAACGGTAAGAACGTATATGAGTATGTGGATGAGCACAGTCCGCTGATGAAAGGCAAGGTTGGACTGCGTACTTTCGACGGTCCGGCGAGCTTCCGCAATATCAGTCTCAATGGTGAGACGGTCGCTCTGAGAAGTGTTCCGACTGGTGTCAGCGGCATGTGGATGCCAGTCGGTGACGGCGTTTACACTCACGACGGCACTCAGGCGTTCAACGGCACGTACTCACAGAAGGTCAGCGGCTCCGAGGATGACGGCATATGCAATTTCGGACTGAACAAGTGGGGCATCGGAATAACTGCCGGGGAGCGTATGTCAGGATACGTATATCTGAAAGGTGATGCGGAGACGGCTTACGTGGCATTGCAGAGTGCGGACGGAAGAGTGGAATATTGCCGTAAGGATATAAGCGGACTCGGCACGGAGTGGAAACGGTTCGATTTCGGGATGACACCTGATGCGACCGACAACAACGCACGTTTCGTCGTGGCACTTGGCGGGGAAGGCTCCATGTGGGTGGACATGGCGGTGCTCCATACTGAAAGTTATCCTTACAGAGCTGACCTTACTCAGGACTTCATTAACGAGCGGCTTACTTTCCTTAGATACGGAGGTACAATGATAAACGCTCCGGAATACAGAGTGAAAAACATGATGGGACCGCGCGACAAACGTCCTCCATACAAGGGACACTGGTATCGCTACAGTACGAACGGATTCGGAATAATCGAGTTTGTGGACTTTGCGCGTAAGATAGGAACGGAACCCACGTTCAGCATAAATATCGAAGACGACCCTCAGGATGTCCTTGCCTTGCTGGAGGAGCTCAAGCCTTACGGTGTGAAATATATCGAGATAGGGAACGAGGAGAACATCGGTGACGAGTCGTTTGCCGCATATGAGCATTACGTTGAGAGGTTTCTCGCCTTCTACAATGCCATACGTCCTCTTTATCCGGAGCTTCAGTTCATAAACGCGGCGTGGTGGAGGCAGGACAAACCGGAGCTTATGGAATATGTGTTCAGGGCTCTTGACGGTAAGGCGGCGTTGTGGGACTACCATCCATGGACGGATGAGACAGACCAGGCGCGTGCGGTCGAGACCGAGCTGAAGGCCATGCGGAGCATGTTCCTCGGCTGGAATCCGCAGACAACAATGAAATGTGCCATACTTGAAGAGAACGGCAATACTCACAATATGCACCGTGCGCTAAGCCATGCCATTGTTCTCAACGCCGTCAGAAGGATGGACGGATTCGTGCAGCTCGACAGTCCCGCCAACGCTTTGCAGCCTTATCTGCAGAACGACAACGGATGGGATCAGGGACAGATATTCTTCAACAGCCACATGTCATGGTGCCAGCCTCCGTATTACGCGCAGCAGATGGCTGCCTCACATCACCAGCCGCTTCTTATAAGGAGTGCGTGCAGGAACCGCAACATCAATATGACCGCGACACGCAGTGAGGACGGACGCACAGTCGTAATGCACATTGTGAACACTTCTTCTGCCGACATACCGGTCGAGATAGACATGCGGAACGCCGGCAAGACAGTCAATATCAGGAGACTGTCTCTTTACGGAGACCTTACAGACACGAACACTCCGCACGAGCCGGAGAAGATTGTCCCGCGCGAAAGTAAGCCGGATGGCATGCGGATGACGCTTGAGGCGAGGAGCTATACGGTGCTTGAAGTGTCCTGTGACGTGCTTGATGATATAAGAGGCATTACGTCGGATGATGGCGGGGACAGTGTCTATTACAATGTCTCAGGACAGAGAGTGTCCTCTCCGCAGCGCGGAATTTATATAAAGGAAGACGGCAGGAAAGTGATAATGTGAGTGATACAGGATGTTTATAATAGAATAAGTATATATGGTTTTTTATAATTACGTTAGTTTGAAAAATAAAAAGGACAGTATGATTGGAATGCGTCGGTTGTTTATTATTGTGTGTTTTATGGTCTCATGTGCTTGTATGAGTGCAGCGGAAGACATAAAACCGGTTTCGTTTACCAAGGTGCATGTCAACGACAAGTTCTGGCGCCAGCGTCTGGACGTGCTCAGAAAGCGCACCATACGTTATGCTTTTCAGAAGTGCACCGATGCCGGACAGATAGAGAACTTCCGTCTTGCGGGGAAGATTCTTTCCGGAGAGGTGAGAAAGGGAGATGTTTCTTATCAGTCGGGCACTACTTATGACGATGCCGAAGTATATAAGGTGATAGAGGGGGCGTCCTATCTGCTTAATGTGGAACGCGATGAGGAACTTGAGAAATATGTCGACGGAGTGATTGATGTCATCTGTTCGGCACAGGAACCCGACGGCTATCTTTTCACAAACTGGACCATAGGCAATCCTCTCCATGAATGGATGGGCGGTGAGAAATGGAAGAACGACTGGAACCTTAGCCATGAGACATTCGATATGGGAGAGCTTATCGAGGCTGGCGTGGCATACTATCAGGCGACGGGAAAGGACAAACTGCTCAATGCGGCTATACGCAGCGCGGACCTCATATGTGAGGTGTTCAATGAAAACGGTATAAAGGAAGCTCCCGGACATGCCGTTATCGAGATGGCTCTCGTGCGTCTTTACGAGGTGACGGGAGACCGGAAGTATCTTGATGAATGCAAGTTCTTCCTCGACTGCAGAGGCTCGCGCACGTTTGACCCCGGCTCTTCAGACCTGCGTGTTAACGGCAAATACTGGCAGAACCATCTGCCTTCGGTGGAGCAGCGTGAGGCTGTCGGGCATGCCGTAAGGGCTATGTATTTTTATTCGGGCATGGCAGATTGGGCGCGGTATGCGGGAGATGAGGACTACCGTAAGGCTGTGGACGCCATCTATGAGAACATTGTCAGCAAGAAACTGTACATCACCGGCGGACTGGGAGCGCGTGATGAGAACGAGGCTTTCGGCGAGAACTATGAGCTGCCTAATGCCACTGCCTATTGCGAGACATGCGCTTCAGTTGCCGGATGCATGTTCGGACTGCGTATGTTCCGCATGTATGGCGATGCCAGATATTTCGATTTCGTGGAGCGTCTTATATATAATAATGTGTTGGACGGCATTTCCATCGAGGGCGATCATTTCTTCTATCCCAACCGTCTGGAGACAAGCAGCCGCGGGCAGGAGCGCAGCGAGTGGTTCGGAACGTCTTGCTGTCCTACTAATCTCTCTCGTCTCATCCCCTCGATGCCAGGATATGTGTACGCCACACGTGGAAACACTCTCTATGTGAATCTGTTTGTCGGTTCGGAAAGTGAGATATCTCTGGAGAATGGCGACGTGGTTCTGACCCAGAACACAGACTATCCGTGGGAGGGACGTGTGGAATTCACGGTGGACAGAATAACCGCACCGCAGCTCGAAATGAAGATTCGCATACCGGGATGGGCTGTCGGCAGACCGGTGGACTCAGACCTTTATCAATATCTGGAAGCACCGTCAGCCAAACCGTCGATAACGGTCAACGGCGAGACTCTCGACTATGCTGTGGAGGACGGATATGCTGTCATAAGCCGCGGATGGAAAGCCGGAGACAAGATTGTGGTCGGTTTTCCGATGGACGTGCATCAGGTGAGGTCGCATGATAACATCGAGACCAATGCCGGATTGCTTGCTGTGGAGCGCGGACCGCTTGTCTATTGCGCGGAGTTCGCCGATAACGGAGGTGCCGTTAATAATCTGGCAGTGCCCGAAGGTGCCTCTTTCACGGTGGAGACTCCGTCGCAGAGCCTGTTCGCCGACTTCCGCATGATAAGCTGTAATGGCAAAAAGGTGGTCGCAGACGGTGAGGGTGCCGCTGTGGAGGATGCTACTGTAAAGCTCATTCCTTATTTCGCGCGCTCCTATCGTGGCAATGGCGAGATGAAGGTATGGATTCCGTCAGCCACTGAGACTATAGCCGACGAGCAGGTATATATCGACAAGGTAGTGGTGTGCGACGAGGAGTCGGAGCGTGCCCACGACATGCAAGGCGAGGGCATGCGCAGTGACAACGGTCTGGGATGGCGCGACGCGCTTGACGGATGGATTTCCTATACGATGGAGGTCGACCCGGACCATCCCTGCGAACTGGTGCTCAGGCACTGGGGAAGCGACGGAGGAAACCGTGAGTTTGACATTTACGCCGACGGCGAGAAGTTCTCTTACGACCATGTGGACAACTTCATGCCTAACCGGTATTATGAGATGCATCATCCCATTCCGTTCAATCTCACCAAGGGAAAGAGGCGTGTGACGTTCAGGATGCAGTCGCTGCCCGGCAACATTGTGGGCGGACTGTATGGCGTGCGCACCGTCCGTACAAGCGAGATGGCTGTCGGCGGACATGTGGAGGACTTCTTCCTGCCGGTGGGCGACGAGAAAGCCAGACACAATTATAAGAGCAACGGCGAGACGGGTGAGGCTCGCGGACGCACGTGGGTCGACGGAAAGGGAATGGACGGCATCAGTTTCGACATGGCTGTAAGTCCCGACCGCGACAATAGCATAATGTTCCTTTATTGGGGAGACGAATGGGATGTCCGTACGTTCGACATCATCGTGGACGGCGAGAAGATCGCTGACGAGCGGCTGTTGCACAATTCTCCGGGGCGTTATTTCTTCCGTACGTACAGCATTCCTCGCGACATTACTGCCGGTAAGGACAAGGTGAGTGTCACGATGTCGTCGCCGTCAGGCACCAAGGTGGGCGGTTTTTATGAGGTATACACCTATTCGCTGCTCGGAAGCACGGACCTTTCCGAAGTCGTTACAGATTTTCACGACGGCATGGACTCACGCTACAATCTGTGCGGACAGCGTGTCGGTGACGGTTATAAAGGCGTTGTTATTCAGGGAGGACGCAAGTATGTCGCCCGGTAGGAGTACCGTCAGTATATGGAAACCCATCTTGCGCCGGACGCGCATGCGCACTTTTCCATGCGGACGGATATTTATATGAAAAGACAAAACGGCACCACGATAATGCGTGGTGCCGTTTTTGTCTGTTGCCATACAGCGTTTCCGCTGCCGTTTATCCGTAGACTATCTTTCCGTTCTCGTCCTCATACGGTTCCATGTCCTTCGCATACTGGTTCATGGCTCTAAGGCTCATGCCCATTGAGGAGAACCCTCCGTCGTGGAAGAGATTCTGCATTGTCACCTTGCGGGTGAAGTCGGAGAACATCATCACACAGTAGTTCGCGCACTCTTCTGCCGATGCGTTGCCCAGAGGAGACATCTTGTCGGAGAAGTCCATGAGGTTGTCCATGTCCTTGATGCCTTTTCCCGCTGTCGTGGGAGTGGGCGACTGGGATATGGTGTTGATGCGTACGTTCTTCTCACGGCCGTAGATGTAGCCGAAGCTGCGTGCTATGCTCTCGAGCATGCTCTTCGCGTCCGCCATGTCGTTATATCCGAAGAATGTGCGCTGCGATGCTACATAGGTAAGTGCCACCACCGATCCGTATTCGGCTATGGCGTCCTGTTTCTTCGCAACCTGAAGCATTTTGTGGAACGATATTGCCGATATGTCGAGCGTCTTCTGCAGATAACCGTAGTCCAGGTCGTCATATGTGCGGCGTTTGCGCACGTTGGGGCTCATTCCGATGGAGTGCAGCACAAAGTCTATCTTGCCTCCGAGGAGTCTCACCGATTCGACGAACACCTTTTCCAAATCCTCAACGCTGGTGGCGTCTGCTGCCACTACGGGCGCGTTGAGTTTCTTGCTCAGTTCGTCGAGCGTACCCATGCGGAGTGCCATCGGAGTGTTGCTCAGGGTGATGGCGGCTCCTTCTTCAACGGCTTTCACAGCCACTTTCCATGCGATGGAGTCTTCGTTAAGCGCGCCGAAAATGATGCCGCGCTTACCTTTCAATAAATTGTGAGTCATTATTTATATTATATTGATTCAGTTGCAAATATAATACAAAATTGTGAAAAATACATTTTTTATGCCGAATATTGACTTTTTTGAGCCGTCATTCAGCTCTTCTGAGCTCGCTGAAAGGATACAGGTCTATGTGAAGCACGTCGTTGTCAACGTCTCTGAAGTCCACAAGCCTACTCACGATGCCGTTCTCCTGAAGCTCGTTGAGCACAAGCACCTCACGCAGTCCGTCGTTGTCGTCGCGCACCACGCTCAGATACCATGTCCCCTTGGTGACGTCCTTGCGGGCGACAGTCTGTTCTCCGTCACTGCCGTAAGTGGCGATAGAGTAGGTGAGTACGTACGAGTTGTCTTCGTCAAGCCTCAGGCTGACCTGCCACTTCGAGCCTTCGTCGTCGTAAGGCATCTCGTTCCGCCACTCACCGTAAATCAGTCCGAGATATTTCTCCTTCAGTTCCTGCAGTGCCTTGTATGCCTCCGGGTCGGCAGGATGCGGTTCGCTGCTGCACGAGCACAGCATCACGGCTACTGCGAAAAGCATGAAACATAGTTTTCTCATAGCGCATATCGTTTACTTGTTATATGTAATTAACGTGCCCGCGCATAGTTTATTGTATGTTCCGTTTTACGTTTATTCTTTACTGGTAATGTTGTCCGTGCGGAATTTTTTACGTATCTTTGTCCCCGGATAAACAGCACGCGGGAGGCAGAAAACAAGTTTTATTTCCGCCCGTCTGCATTATCCTGTTCCTCATAAATATATTTTATGCACAAAGCAGGTTTTGTAAATATTGTGGGAAATCCAAACGTCGGCAAGTCCACTCTGATGAATCAGCTTGTCGGCGAGCGCATTTCCATCGCCACATTCAAGGCGCAGACCACGCGCCACCGCATCATGGGCATCGTCAATACTGACGATGCGCAGATAGTGTTCTCAGACACTCCGGGCGTGCTGAAGCCCAACTACAAGCTTCAGGAGTCGATGCTCGCTTTCTCGGAGTCGGCTCTTCAGGACGCCGACGTGCTGCTCTATGTCACCGATGTGGTGGAGAATCCGGAGAAGAACAGCGACTTTCTCGAGAAGGTTGCCAAGATGACCATACCCGTGCTGCTGCTCATCAACAAGATAGACCAGACCGACAACAAGAGCCTCGTGGCCCTTGTGGAGAAGTGGCACGGTCTGCTGCCGTCCGCCGAGATACTGCCCATATCGGCTAAGAACAAGTTCGGCATCGACATGCTCATGAAGCGTGTCAAGGAACTTCTGCCCGACTCGCCGCCTTATTTCGACAAGGACCAGCTCACGGACAAGCCCGCACGCTTCTTCGTGAGCGAGATAGTGCGCGAGAAAATACTGCTTTACTATTCAAAGGAGATTCCCTATTCTGTCGAGGTGAGGGTGGAGTCGTTCAAGGAGACCGACAGCCTCATACGCATAGGAGCCGTGATATATGTAGAGCGCGAGTCGCAGAAAGGCATCATCATAGGCCATCAGGGAGTTGCGCTGAAGAAGGTCAGCACCGAGAGCCGCAAGGCTTTGGAGAAGTTCTTCGGCAAGAATGTGTGGCTGGAGATATTCGTCAAGGTTGACAAAGACTGGCGCAACTCAAAGCGCGAGCTTGATAACTTCGGCTATAATCCGGGATAAGGCGTGCCGGTTGGGCGGAGGATGCGGCACTGAGACAAGTATGATGTATGCGCCATTGCCCGACATTACATTATGATTGTATAATATAGGCTGCACTCCGAGAACTGAAGACAGGCATTATTCTCGCTCGTTTGTATTATCATTGAAATTAAAAACACCAGATATATGGCAAATTTAGTAGCAATAGTCGGACGCCCCAATGTAGGCAAATCGACGCTTTTCAACAGACTTACCAAGACGCGCAGCGCCATAGTGAGCGACACTGCCGGCACAACGCGCGACCGACAGTATGGCAAGTGCGACTGGAACGGACGTGAGTTCTCGGTCGTCGACACCGGAGGATGGGTGGTCAACTCGGACGACATCTTCGAGGACGCCATCCGCCGGCAGGTGCTTGTGGCGACGGAGGAAGCCGACCTCATACTTTTCCTCGTCGACGTGACTACCGGACTCACCGACTGGGACGAGGACGTGGCATCCATCCTGCGACGCACGAAACGCCCTGTCATACTCGTGGCTAACAAGACCGACAACAACAGCCAGATATACGACGCAGCCGAGTTCTACTCGCTCGGACTGGGCGACCCGCAGTGCATCAGCTCAGCGACGGGCAGCGGAACGGGCGACCTGCTCGACCTCGTGCTCTCAAAGCTGCCGTCCGACAAGTCGGAGATTCTCGAGGACGGCATCCCGCGCTTCGCTGTCGTGGGTCGTCCAAACGCCGGAAAGAGCAGTCTGATAAACGCCTTCATAGGCGAGGACCGCAACATCGTCACCGAGATAGCGGGCACCACGCGCGACAGCATATACACGCGCTACGACAAGTTCGGCTTCGACTTCTACCTTGTCGACACTGCCGGAATACGCCGCAAGAACAAGGTGACCGAGGACCTTGAGTTCTATTCGGTGATGCGTTCCATACGCGCGATAGAGTATTCGGACGTATGCATACTCATGATCGACGCCACCCGTGGCATAGAGTCGCAGGACATGAACATCTTCCAGCTCATCCAGCGCAACAACAAGTCGCTTGTCGTCGTGGTCAACAAGTGGGACCTGGTGGAGAACAAGGACCAGGTGGTCATAAAGACATTCGAGAACGCCATACGCGAACGCATGGCTCCGTTTGTCGATTTCCCCATCATTTTCGCCTCGGCGCTCACCAAGCAGCGCATATTCAAGGTGCTTGAGATGGCTAAGAACGTCTATCTCAACCGAAAGTCGAAGGTGGGCACGGCAAAGCTCAACGAGGTGATGCTGCCTCTCATCGAGGCTTATCCGCCGCCATCGGTAAAGGGCAAGTACATAAAGATAAAATACTGCACGCAGCTGCCCAACACTCAGATACCCTCGTTCGTGTTCTACGCCAACCTGCCGCAGTATGTCAAGGAGCCTTACCGCCGCTTCCTCGAGAACAAGATACGCGAGAACTGGCCTATGCACGGTTGTCCGATAAACGTTTTCATAAGGCAGAAGTGACGGCTGTCAAGGTATAACGCTGTAAAACAAATGGTCAGTATGCGCGGTTTTTTTATATTCGCGGCAATGACGGCAGCCGTGTTGTGCGGATGCTCGGCTCATGAGCCGCATGCCGGGGATATTGCAGGCAATGCGGCAAAACTCTATTACGACTGGCTCGCGGAGGGGAAATACGATGCCTATGTCGACGGATTCTACCGTCCCGACAGCATCCCCGACTCCTATCGCGAGCAGCTCATAGCCAACGCCAAGATGTTCGCGGCGCAGCAGCGCGAGGAACGCGGGGGCATAGCCTCAGTGCGCCTGTTGCGCGCGTCAGCCGATACGGCGCGTCATGTGGGCAGTGCCTACCTCCTGCTGTGCTACGGCGACAGCACCAAGGAGGAGATTGTCGTGCCTATGGTGGAGCATAAGGGTGTGTGGATGATGAGATAGACATGTCGCCTACTGCTTATGACGTGGCTCAGAAACATATTGTTTGCCGTTGCGGTATGCATGGTTGTGGATGCCGCGCGGGCGCAGGAGTCGGTGAGGAAACCTGATGTCGTACCCGGCGTCAGGGATTTGTCGCCTGGCTTTGAGCCTTATTCCGGCGGCACTTCTGTGTCGCGCAAGCCGTTCACCACGCTTCCCGACGAGGTGCGACGCCAGCCCGACGCCATAGCCGACACACTCATGCGGCGCGTCGCCTCCGGCATTTCTGCGGACGGTTATCCTTCCGCCCTTCCGCGCACGGGCGCGGATTTCTCACGCGACATTTTCTTCTACGACTACTCTTCCGGCGGCGACCTGATGCGCTGGAAGGGCGGTGCGCTCGTGGGAAGCGGCAGCCGCGTCACGATGCCCGGACTGCTCTCGCGGCAGAAAGCATCCTTGCAGGCGGTGCACACTGTGGGCAACCTCATGCTCACGGCAGGCGTCACAGCCGACCGCTACCTGCTCACCCGTGGGCTGCAGACCGTCTATGGCGTCAGCGCATCTGCCACCTACTCCTTCAACGAGCATCTCTCGCTCACCGTCTTCGGCAGATTCTACAACAGCTCACCGTTCGTTTCCATGGCTGCAATGCCTTATATAGGCAGCTCGGCATACGGAGGATATGTCAGCTATATGGGCGAGACGCTTGGCATAGACCTTGGCGTGGAGCGTGTGTACGACCCCTATCTGCGCCGCTGGACCACCGTCCCCATTGTCACGCCTGCTATAAACTTCGGGCGCGGAGTGGTGGTGAGGCTGCCCGTGGGATGGCTTGTGAAGGATGTGCTGGACAGGGCTGTCTTCGGCAAACAGCCGCCGCGCAACCCCACCATCATGCCCGACCTGCCTCCGGCACCCTCGCCTTCGGTCATACCTCCGCCTTCGGGTACGGACGGCAGTTTCTGAGATGTGTCCTCGGGAGTAGTCTGTCCGGACGCGGCATTCCTTGTTTTGTCTCGTGACAAAGTCCTTCATCACGCCCTGCCTGTCTGCCTGCACCGCGCCTCATGCGCCTTGCCGGTGTCTCGTCTCTCGTTTTTTCATATGCCGTGCCGCAGCTTCCGTGAGATGCGGTTTGTTATGCACGCCACATACTTTATAATAGTCATGCAATATGATTATGGCTTCCGTATAATTGCTTATTCTCAACTATAGTCGCGCAACGGCTGTGTCATACGCCGTCATAACCATGACTGCACGCCGGAAAATGTTTTTTCTCAGGCTGTGGACGGCTTTTGCGGTTTTTGCGCAAGACGTTGATGTCCAGCCGATTGTGCTCTGCTGACGCGCGGAACGTGCTTTGCCGCTTTGCGGAACAGGCTCTTTGGCATCGCGAAAGAGGCTTTTCCGTGCTCCCGAAGAGTCTCTTCCGCACAGTGGGAAAGCCTCTCTGATGGCAGAAAAAAGTGCTTTTTGTTCGCTATACCCCTCTTTCTCCACCTTTATCAGGCTGCTCGCGGCTTACTTTACCGCATGTTGAGGCTTTCCTACGGTGTCTTTCCTGTGTCATTGTCACACGGATGTGGGAAAACCGGAATGTTAAAATCATGACGGCATTAACTTAATATATAATAAATGTATGATGTGCTTCGGACAGTATCCGTAATGTATCGGATTATTGAGTAAAGCCATCCCGCGAATGTGATAAAGTCTTTAAAAAAAATATAATCGTGCGGTATGTATTTTCAAAAAATATGTATCTTTGTATAATCCAATCCGTGTCCGTAATACAGACGGAGGTTTTTTGTTTCCTTCCGCATGCACTGTCACGGACATACGATGCCTGTGGTCTGCCGTGGTAGCAGTCCTGACATGCCGCAGGAAGTGCCGTTGCGGCGTGACGCATGCTGTGGACGAGGCGTGTGAAAGCCGGTCGGCGTGGCATGATGGAGTCTTGACAGACCGGCATCAGGCATATACGGTGTTGGGCGGACAAAAACAATGACACACTATGAGAGCCCTGACAATTATACTACTGACAATAGTTCTTCCTTCTTTTTACGCAAGTGCTTCCGACAATGTGGAGTACTGGCTGCGGCAGTTGGACAAGAGTCTGGAGAGCAAAGACAAGTATGAGAATGCCAAAAAGCAGCGCATAGCACGTCTGCGCCGCTCGCTCGACTCCGTGTCCGACCCTCTCGGACAATACAAGATTTTATACCGTCTGTTCGAGGAATACAAGTCCTACCGCAATGACTCGGCTATGATATACGCCGGGCGGTGCATGGACACGGCTGGAAAGACAGGCAGTTACGGCATTGAGGCGGAGGCGCGGTTTGCCCTCGCTTTCTGTCAGATATCGGCAGGCATCATGAATGAGGCGCAGCACACGCTCGGGGCGGTGAGCCAGGAGCGGCTTGACGCGAGGCTGAAGAGACAGTATTACGGGCTGTACGCCAAGATGTGGCAGGAGTATGCCAACTATGCCGCAGGCACGTCATACTGCGACAAGTACAGGCAGAAGAGCATCGCGTATGTCGACACGATGGTGATGCTCACTCCGAAAAACACCGCCGACTACTGGATGAACCTCTGCACGCAGCGTATGCGCACCAGACAGTTTGCCGGATGCGTCGATGCGTTCCGCGAATTCCAGAAATACGGCGATGCGGACATCCACAGTAAGGCTATGACCTATGCCGTAGTGGCGTGGGCGTTCAGCGGGACAGGGCAGACGGACAGCACAAAGGTGTACTTCGCGAAGTCGGCTATCTGTGACAACATCTCGTGCACCCGTGAGATAACGGCGCTCTACCAGCTCGCCAGTCTCATCTATAAGGACGACTACGACCGCGCGAGCCGCTACATACATCTCGCATTGGATGACATCACTTTCTACGACTCTCGCCAGCGCAAGATAGACCTCGGCGCCATCCTTCCGCTCATAGAGCAGGACCGCTATGAGGCTGTGCGCAGCCAGCGCAACAGTTTCATGCTCGCCGCGGGGCTTTTCGTGGTGCTGCTCGCCGTGTCGCTGGCGGCGGTGTGGTCTGTCAGACGCAAGAACGCCAAGATTCTTCAGGCACGCAACACCATAAGCGACAACCTGGCACAGCTGCGGGAGGTGAACCGCCAACTCACCGAGGCAAACAAGATAAAGAACGAGTACATAGGCTCGTCTTTCTGTGCCAATTCCGAGCTTTTGCAGAGACTGCAGAAGCTTTTCACCACACTCGACCACCGCATAGCGGCACATCAGTATGGCGGACTGCGCGACATCATCGGCAGTACGGTGCTCGATGCTGAGCGCGACAGCATGTATGCGGCGTTCGACGCGGCGTTTCTGAAGCTCTTCCCCGACTTCATAGAGAAGTACAACATGCTCTTCGAGGAGAAATACCGCACCGTGCCGCGCAAGAACTCGCTCACTTCGGAGATGCGCATATTCGCTCTCATACGTCTCGGAATAAGCGACAGCGAGCGCATAGCCAACTTCCTCAACTATTCGGTGCATACGGTGAACACATACAAGACGCGCGTGAAAAACCGCTCGTTGCTCGACAACAGCAAGTTCGAACCGGCAATCATGGCAATCTGAATGTCGGCGGCTGGATGACGGAAAGGTCGCCGCGAAACCGCCGGAAAGCGTGAAAAACACATTGTCGGAGCCCGTACGTGGCTCTGACAGGCGTCATACGGGCTTTTTAACGGTAATACAAAAGCGTTACATCCGGTTTTGTAAGTCGTTGATTATCAGTCGTCCTTTGTTTATACAACTGATAAAATCGTTATACAAATGAGCCGTAACTATATTATTGTATGGTTTTTTCCTATTTTTGCATGGTACGATTGCAATATCATTTAAACCTAAATTTAAAAACTGAAACGTATGATAAGACATTTATCTGTTTGCATTGCGTTGACGGCACTGTGGCTTGGCGGTGCGTCCCATGCGTCGGCTATAGACATCAAGGACGGTGTTTACCAGATTTCCTCCGGAGCCGATCTCGCGGAGTTCTCGCGCCTCGTGGCTGAGGGCAACGGCAATATCAAAGGTGTGATGACCCGGGATGTTGACATGACGGGCATCGGGTTCTCACCCATCGGAAGCGGCGACGCGCCTTTCAGCGGTGTCTTTGACGGCGGCTGCAACTATGTGCGCAACCTCACAATCGACTCTCCTGCAAAGAGCTACGTGGGGCTTTTCGGTGTGGTTTCAAACGGTGCGTATATAAAGAATGTGATAGTGGACGCCTCTTCTTCGGTCGCAGGCAAGGATTTCTGTGCCGGTATAGCAGGCGGCTCGGTGGGCGGCGGCACGGTGACGATAGAGAACTGCGGCAACGAGGCGGCTGTATATGCCAGCGGTGCCAATGCCGCCGGAATCATCGGAGTGAGCTATCTGGGAAGCTGTAACTTCAATATCACCAACTGTTATAATGCCGGACAGATTGACGGAGGACGTGAGAGCGCAGCCATTTCGGGCTGGGTAGGCGGCGGATCGGTCATAAAGAACTGCTTCAACTCGGGCAACGTCACCGGCATGGACGGCACAAAGTCGCTCTACCGCAACACGTGCACGTCGTCAGGACTGTATGACATATACGGCTATCAGGGCACCAAGATAAGCGGGGAGGATTTCAGAAGCGGTGCCGCGGCATATCTCATGAACAACCACGGCAACGACAATATATGGTATCAGACGCTCGGCGAGGATCTCCAGCCGGTGCCTTTCAGCACGCACGGCACTGTTTATCTCGTGGGAAACCTCAATTGCGACGGCACTCCGGCGGGCGAGGCGAATGGCTACTCTAACGAGAATGTGTCCGTGCGCGAGCCTCACGATTTTGTGGACGGCGTATGCTCGGTGTGCGGATCGGTCGACACTGACTTCATGAAAGCGGATGCCGACGGGCTGTATGCCGTCTCCACACCGCAGCAGCTCTATTGGTTTGCGGCATACGCTAACAAGGTGGACGCCGCTGCCGGAGCATATCTCACGGCGGACATTGACTTCAGCGGCTATACGGCAAAGGGTGTTATGATAGGCGAGGTGGATAATGTGCCGTACTCTGGAACATTCGACGGCAGGGAGCACAGCATAAAAATAGCCTACGACACGGACAAGGACAACGTGGCTCTGTTCCGTTTCATAAACGGCGCGGCAATACGCAACCTTCTTATAACAGGCTCTGTCAGCACCACGGCACGTTATGCCGGTGGCATCCTGAGTGCCTCAAGGGGCTCCTCGCTCATAGAGAACTGCGTGAGCACGGTCAACATCACATCTTCTTATTCGGGTGACGCGACACACGGAGGACTGGCGTCCAACACTCATGACAATATCGTTTTCCGCAACTGCGGATATGCCGGAAAGATTGACGCGCCGCAGAGTGACGGAAGCGCGGGCATCATAGGATATGCCCACGGAGCGAAGGAGATACTGCTTCAGAATGTTTATGTGGTAAGCAATCTCAACTTTTCCACGACGGGAAATTGTGATGTCTTCGCGCGCAACGGGGTGCAGTATGACAACTGTTATTACTGGACACCGTTCCTGGAGAGCGGCGACGCCACACTGCTCGGCAAGGAACAGTCTGCCGCCTCGGGTGAACTGTGCTATCTGCTCAATGCGTTCAGCTCATGCGGCTCGCCTTGGACGCAGACTCTCGGTGAGGATGACGTTCCGCTTCCGTTCACCGGTCATAAGACGGTAAGTGTGGCTGGAGACGTCAACTGCGACAGGACTTTAGGCGCGGACGCCACATTCACAAACGGCGGGACTGCTGTCACAGTGCCTGAGCACGACTATGCCGACGGTGTATGCCGCAACTGCGGTGCGCGCCTCATCACAACAGGAGAGCAGCTTATGGCTGTCGCCGACGGCATGGCTAAGGGAAATGTGAGCCGCACGGTGGCTATCACACTCGGCGCGGACATCGATATGAGCGGCATCTATGCTTATCCCGGCATCGGAACATCTGATTATCCTTATGCCGGAGTGTTCGAAGGCAACGGTCACCGCATACTCAATCTTACTGTAGAGAATGGTCTGGAGGGCAACAAAGGACTCTTCGGTGTCGTGAACGGAGGCGCAAAGATAAGAAACGTTGTTATGGATGCGTCGTGCTATATCTATGCAAAGGCATGGGCGGCAGGCATTGTCGGGACCGTCGTAAACAAGGGACTTCTTGAGATTTCGGGCTGCGGCAACGAGGCTGACGTCACTGTCACCGGTGCCAACGCGGGCGGAATACTTGGCGTGAACGACCAACAGAAGGCTCTCGTATACATATCCGACTGTTACAACACGGGTGTCATAACGGCTCAGCGTGAGAGTGCCGGACTGTCAGGATGGCTCGGCGACAGGGCTAAAGTGGAAAACTGCTACAACGCCGGTGAGATTGTGCTTGAGTCGCCTGACGCTTCCAACACGTTCGCACGGGGCAACAAGACAGCGTTCGTCAACTGTTACGAGCTCGACGGAAAGCAGGTCGGCGGCGTCACTTCCACTCAGTTGGAGAACGGAGAACTGTGTTATCTGCTCAACGGAAGGCAGAGTGAGGACGCCGTTTTCTTCCAGACTCTCGGTGAGGACGCTCATCCGGTGCTCGACAAGACGCACAAGGTGGTGTTCTTCGACGGCAAGGAATATGTCAACGAACCCGTCACTGACGCCATAGACAGCGTCAAGGACACTGTCGGAGCTGATGTGGAAAGCATCTGGACGCTCTCTGGCGTCAGGTCGCAGACACTCCGGAAAGGCGTGAATGTGGTGAGGATGACCGACGGAACGGTGCGTAAGATACTCGTGAAATAAATGTTCTGTTTTCGCTCCGGCATGATTTGAGACATGCCGGAGCGGAAAACCATGCCGCGAGACGGTGTCAGTGATGCGAATAAAATCTGTGCCTTGAAAATTCACAATGTGTTTTTTATAGTATACATTATATTATATATAAAGGAGATATGAAGAAGATTTTATTGTTACTGTATTTTGTCTGTCTTGCCATTGCGGCAGGAGCGCAGGACAACTATGAGCCCAAGGCTGACCCGAAGGCTGTGGTAGAGTCGGGCTGCGCGCGCTTCACGGTGCTCACACCGCAGATGATACGTATCCAGTACAGCAAGGAACGGAAGTTTGAAGACCGTGCCACATTCGCTGTTGTCAACCGTCGTCTGCCCGTGCCTTCGTACAGCAAGCGTGAGGACGACACCTTTCTGTACATCAGCACGGACGCTCTCGAACTGCGATACCGCAAGAACGCGGAGATAAACGCTGCCGACAAGAACCCCGACGCGCTCTCAATCACGTTCAAACTGAACGGCAGAAAGGTGGTGTGGTATCCCGGAAAGGACGACGCACTCAACCTTAAAGGCACTACGAGGACACTTGACGGATGCATAGGAGACTCAAAACGGCCCGAGCTCGAGAACGGTCTGCTCTCGCGCGCAGGATGGTCTGTCATCGACGAATCGTACTCCGCGCGCAGAGGCGACGGCAGCCGCACGTTCGCGTTCGACGGTAATGTGAACGGAATGCCGTGGGTTGCGCCCCTCGTGGACAAGACGGCTGTGGACTGGTATTTCCTCGGTTACGGGCATGAATACAGGAAAGCGTTGCACGACTACACCCTTATCGGCGGGAAACAACCCATGCCGCCGCTATTCGTTCTCGGATACTGGTACAGCAAGTATCAGCGTTACTCGCAGCAGGACTTCGTAGATATCGTCACAGACATAAAGAAAAACCACATTCCTATAGATGTTATGATTCTGGATATGGACTGGCATACGGAGGGCTGGACTGGCTGGACATGGAACAAGGAACTTATTCCCGACCCGCAGGGACTGCTCAGATGGATGCACGGACAGGGACTGAAGGTGTCGATGAACCTGCATCCTGCCGACGGAGTGGACAGCGATGAGGAGAACTTCAGCCTCCTCGCGAAGGACATGGGCATGGATCCGGCGACCGCAAAGGTTGTGCCATGGCAGCTGGAGAATCCTCTTTTCTACAAGAACATGTTCAAGGACATCATACATCACAGGGAGAAGGACGGGGTGGACTTCTGGTGGCTGGACTGGCAGCAGAACCTAACCAACCCGCGTATGGAAGGACTCAGCGAGACGTTCTGGTGCAACCACGTGTTCTACAACGACATGAGGATAACCCATCCCGAACTCCGTCCGCTCATATTCCACCGTTGGGGAGGACTCGGAAGCCACCGTTATCCTATAGGATTCTCGGGCGACTCGTTCTCCACTTTCCCCACACTTGCCTTCCAACCGTATTTCACCGCGACTGCGGCAAACGTATGTTTCGGCTACTGGGGACACGACCTCGGCGGCCATCAGCACGGCAACAACGATCCGGAGCTGTATCTCAGGTGGATGCAGTACGGCGTATTCTCACCGCTGTTCAGGACTCACGCCACGAACGACCCTAAGATAGAGATGCGCATATGGAAGTATCCCAACTTCAAGGATTTGCTCCAGACGGTCAAGCTGAGATACGAGCTGATGCCTTACATATACACTGCCGCGCGCCAGGCTTACGACACCGGTGTGTCGATATGCCGTCCGCTGTATTATGACCATCCCGAGGAGAACAACGCATACCGCTGTGAGGACGAGTATATGTTCGGTGACGACATTCTCGTCGCGCCTGTTCTGACTGCCGGGAAAAACGGGAAGACCGACCGGAAGATATGGCTTCCTGAAGGAAAATGGTTCGACGTGTGCCGCAACAAGGTGGTTGAGGGCGACAGGGAGTTTACCGACTCCTACACACAGACCGAGATTCCGTATTTCTATAAAGCCGGAAGCGTAATCGTGAACTACGAGAACGTGATGAACCTTAACAGTCGTCCGGACCGCATAATACTTAAAGTCGTGCCCGGAGCGGACGGTTCGTCCACGCTGTATGAGGACGAGAACAACACCGAAGGCTACAAGTCGGGACTGTTCACCAACACAAGGTTCGACCAGAAACGCACCTCCGGAAGCATAACTCTTACCATCAACGCGCGTGAGGGGTCGTTCCCGGGAATGCCGGAGAAGCGCGACTACACCGTCAGACTGCTCGCCGCTTCCGCTCCCAAGGCTGTTAGCCTTGACGGAAAGAGGCTCGACGGCTCGAAGTGGACGTACGACAAGGCTACGCGCACTGTGGACATAAACCTCACGGGCATACCATGCGACAGGAAGACGGTGGTGAAGGTGAGTGTGGGAAAATAAGCCGTGACGTGAAGAAACAATGAACTGTAAAACAAAAAACAGAAGGAAATGAGACATTTAAGCATCATATTCATATTGTCTATACTGTTCGGACACACAGTCAAGGCGCAGACTTATCAGAGTCTGTGGATAACAGGAAGCGCGGTGCCTGAGGGAACCCGCATGCTGCAGAAGACTCCTGACGGCGACTTCAGGTTCGCCGGCGCGCTGAAAGACGGGGAACTCAGAATAATGACGGCGGAGAAGCCGGGTGACGGAACAAAATACATCGCTCCGGCGTATGAGGACTCATATATCGTAAACAAGGGCATAGGAACGGTGCTTACGGCTGATGCCGACAAGGCGTCGTGGGTGGTTCCGTTCGCCGAAGACCGCTACCGTTTCCGTGTCAGTGCCGACGGCAAGATGCTCACGGGCGAGCTTTTCGTGCCGTGGAAGGAGGCTTACGTGGGCGGCGGAGCCACTGCCGCCGGATGGGACGCCTTCAAGGTGGAGCCGATGACGCAGAGTCCTGACAACGAGATGGTGTGGACGTGGACGGGCGAGCTGCGTACCCATAATGACGTGGAGGAACCGTCGAGCTTCAAGATAATGGGTCTGAGAAACTGGGGGATGAAGGAGATTCATCCGTTCGCACAGGGGGAAGACCCTCTCGGCACCCGTCTGGTGAGGACAAACGGCAAGGACACCAAATGGACAATAAGCAAGGAAGGGACATACCGCATCACTGTGGATGTGTTCAACGAAACATTCAAGGCAGAACTGATCTCTCGATAACATGAATAAAAAATGCCGCCTGTCCGTAGCTGTCGCGCATAATGGCATATGACGATGCCTGCGCCGATTGCCCGGAGGGCGACATCCACAAAGGTATTCAATATTCTGAAACCATAGAAACACGATGTCCGTCATTGGTTGTGACAACCGGTGACGGTCTTTTTTGTGCTCTGTCTCTATGTCTTTAACACTAATGTGTCACCATTCCTTATCCTTGTGACGTGCTGTCAGTCCTGCTTCTGTTCCTCAGCCTTTTCCATTTCCACGTCCTTCACCTTCCTGAACAGGTCGGAGGCAAACACGAGGTCGTTGAGCTTCTCGTTAGTTGAAGCCATCACGTCGTCCTTTGTTCCCTGCCATTCCTTGTTTCCCTGATATATGAAGATGATGTTCTCGCCTATTCCCATCACGGAGTTCATGTCGTGAGTGTTGATGATTGTCGTGATGTTGAAGTCTTTGGTGATGCCGCTCAGCAGCGAGTCTATCACGAGAGACGTGCGCGGGTCGAGTCCGGAATTGGGCTCGTCGCAGAACAGATACTTAGGGTTGAGCACTATCGCCCGTGCTATCGCCACGCGCTTCTGCATTCCTCCCGATATCTCTCCGGGATATTTGTTCTGTGCGTCGGCGAGGTTCACGCGGTCGAGACATTCCTGTGCGCGTCTCACTCTCTCGCGGTAGTTCATCGTGGAGAACATGTCGAGCGGGAACATGACGTTCTCCAGCACTGTGAGAGAGTCGAAGAGGGCTGCGCTCTGGAATATCATTCCCATCTCGCGGCGCATGCTCACGCGCTCCTCTTTGCTCAGAGCCACGAAGTCGCGGTGGTCATACAGCACACTCCCGCTTGTGGGTGTGAGCAGTCCGACGAGACATTTCATCAGTACCGTCTTGCCGCTTCCGCTCTGTCCTATGATGAGGTTTGTCTTTCCGTCATCAAACACCGCGTTTATGTCTTTCAGCACTTCCTTACCGTCGAACGATTTATATAGATGCTGTATTTCAATCATTTTCCTTTTCAGTTATAGTTATGTTGTCTTGCGTCATGCCCCGTAATGTTCCTGTGAAAAGTCCCCCGCAGAGCCTGCTCATGACAGCAGCTGTGTGAGGAACACGTCGGAGAAGAGGATTAGCACGCTCGAGCTCACCACCGCGTCGGTGCTTGCCTTTCCCACTTCCACCGATCCTCCCTCCACCGTATAGCCGAAGAAGGACGACACGCTCGATATGATGAACGCGAAGAAAAGGCTTTTTATGATGCTCATCCACACAAACCACGGGTTGAAAGCGTGCTGAAGTCCGAGCGTGAGGTCGTCGGGCGGCAGTATGTGACCGATGTATGCGGTGCCGTAAGCACCCAGAATGCCGGTGGCGGAAGAGAATATCACGAGGAACGGCATGATGGTCACGAGGGCGAGAATCTTAGGCATTATGAGATAGTTAGCCGAGTTTACGCCCATTATCTCGAGCGCGTCAATCTGCTGTGTCACACGCATGGTGCCGAGCTCTGACGCGATGTTCGAGCCCACCTTGCCCGCAAGGATGAGACACATTATGGACGAGGAGAACTCGAGGAGCAGTATCTCGCGCGTGGTGTAGCCTGATACCCACCTCGGCATCCACGGGCTCTGGATGTTGAGCTTCATCTGTATGCATATCACCGCTCCTATGAAGAACGATATGAGCAGTACGATGCCGATGGAGTTCACGCCCAGCGACGACATCTCCTTGACGTACTGCTTGAGAAACATGCGCATGCGCTCAGGGCGGGCGAACGACCGTCCCATGAGCATCAGGTAGCGTCCGAGTGTTGTCAGATATTTTGTAATCAACATATTGTGCTTTTTTGATATGTCTGTGACTGTACGCTTGCAAAAGTAGTAATAAAAGATTAAAAACTGCCAAAAGCTTTGAAGTTTTATGTTTATTTCATACTGGGACATCCGGAGGTGTGCCTATGTGTGCCGGAAAAGGCGTGGCGGACGTGTGTAAATGAAAATATAAAAAAACGGAAAAAGCGGAGGCGGAATGTTAAATATCCGTCGCGCTTGTAGCGAAAACAGCGCGTCAGAACGTGCGGGCGGGATTTCCGTCCTGAATATCGCGTAATTTATGGTTTTGCGTAATGCGTTGATATACATCCGTTTGCGCTCTTCCGTCCCGTCGCCCCGTCTTGACTGTTTTGCGGAAAAGCCTGTTCCGCCTTCCGATATAGGCTTTTCGGGCAGACGGAACGGGCTTTCCTGCACGCCGGAAGAGGCTTTTCCGCATGACAGGAAAGCCTCTTCTGCGGTCGGACGGGTGTGACGACGGCTTGCCACCGGTGCGGAAGAGGCTCTTCCGGAGCGTTTCACGGCGTGACGGCTATGCGGATTGTGAAAAACGGTATGTTAAATTTGAACCCTCTAAAGTGAACGTATGTTAACGTCTTCCGGTTTCCGGCACGCCGCTTCTCCGCAGTGCAGGCTTCCGCGCCAGTCTGTGCCGCCCGTTCAGGACATGCGCCGCCGTGTGCGGACAGTGCCTTTCCGCCGCCGTGTGAAAAAGCCTGAAACACAGTTTGCACGGAAAAATAAAAACATATAACTTTGTAACCGATATAATAAAGCATATGAACGGAACAGACAACAATGCCGGTGCCGCCGCCACACACAGTATGGTGCTGCGCACTGAAGGACTCGTGAAACGCTACGGCAAGCGCACGGTAGTGAACGATGTGTCGATAAACGTGAGGCAGGGAGAGATTGTGGGACTGCTCGGACCCAACGGAGCCGGAAAGACGACATCATTCTATATGACCACCGGACTCATCGTGCCGAACGCCGGACACATCTATCTCGACGATAAGGACATAACAGACTATCCCGTCTATAAGCGTGCCCGCGCGGGTGTGGGATACCTCCCTCAGGAGGCGAGCGTGTTCAGAAAGATGAGCGTGGAGGACAATATCCTCTCCGTGCTCGAGATGACCGGACAGCCGAGGGCGCGTCAGCTGGAGAAGCTCGAGAGCCTTATCAGCGAGTTCCGGCTCAATAAGGTGCGCAAGAACAAGGGCGACCAGCTGTCGGGAGGAGAGCGTCGCCGCACGGAGATAGCGCGCTGTCTTGCCATCGACCCCAAGTTCATAATGCTCGACGAGCCTTTCGCCGGTGTCGACCCCATTGCCGTCGAGGACATACAGCACATAGTGTGGCGTCTGAAATACCGCAACATAGGCATCCTGATAACCGACCACAACGTGCACGAGACGCTCAACATCACCGACCGCGCCTATCTTCTCTTCGAAGGAAAGATACTCTTTCAGGGCGCGCCCGAGGAGCTGGCGGCAAACAAGGTGGTGCGCGAGAAGTATCTGAGCAACAGTTTCGAGTTGAAGAAAAAGAACTTCCAGCTCATCGACGAGGAGCGCAGGGCAAGGGAGAACGCCGCGCAGAACAACGGATGACAATACGTACTGACTTATGAAATACATGTTTCTCTCAGACATCCACGGCTCGATAGGCAGTCTGCGGCGTGCCCTCGACTTCTACAACGACGCCCGCTGCGACATGCTCCTGCTGCTCGGCGACATAATAAACTACGGTCCCCGCAACCGCATTCCCGACGACATAGACCCCGCAGCGGTGGCTGCGAGGCTCAACTCCATGCGCGATGACATCGTGGCAGTGAGGGGAAACTGCGACTCGGAGGTAGACCAGATGCTGCTGAAGTTTCCCATCATGGCAGACTATGCAGTGGTGACGGATGGCGGCAGACGCATATTCATCACCCACGGACACATATATAATGAGGACAATATGCCTGTCTTGCGCAACGGTGTGTTTGTCTACGGACACACACATCTGTGGAAACTCGCGCGCCGCGACGGCTGTGTGGTGTGCAACACAGGCTCTGTCACCTTCCCGAAGGAAGGACGCGAACCCACGTTCGCCCTTTACGACGACGGAGTGATGAGCGTGCGCAGGCTCGACGGAAGCGTCGTGGAGCAGCTCACCCTATGACACGCTCCGCCCGCACGGGCTGTCATGCCCTCCGGAGGAGGCTGTCCTGACGTCCTGACAACCGCCGCCGCCATGCCGCAGGGAGGCTTGCTGCGGTGGCTCCGACAAGTGGTAAAATTTCAAAAATTTCATTCTTATGTTAGGTTATTACATTAATAATGAGTAATTTTGCACTTTCAAAACGAATAATAAACAGTAAATAAATATAAGAAAACCAAATCAGAAATGAATATTTTATTTGAGAATCCCGACAAAGTAAACGGTCTCATGACCGTCACTGTCGAAGAAGCAGATTTCAAGGACGATGTAGAGAAGACTTTGAAAGACTACCGTAAGAAAGCGAACTTCCCGGGCTTCCGTCCGGGTATGGTGCCGATGGGACTTATTAAAAAGCAGTTCGGCGCATCTGTGAAGATGGACACTCTTAACAAGTTCGTGGGAGAGAAGATTTATACTTATATAAAGGACAACAAGATACAGATGCTCGGAGAGCCCCTTCCTTCTGAAAAGCAGGAGCCGGTGGACATAGAGAAGGACGGACCGTACACTTTCATGTTCGACATAGCTGTGGCTCCTGAGTTCAAGATAGAGCTCAACGGCGACACCAAGCTCGCTTACTACAACATCAAGGCGGACGACAAGCTCATCGACCAGCAGGTGGATATGTTCGCAAGTCAGCTGGGAAGCTATGAGAAGGCAGACTCTTACGACGGCGAGCAGCGCGACATGCTGAAGGGCGACCTGCGTGAGCTGGACGCCGACGGCAACACAAAGGAAGGCGGAATAACGGTGGACGGAGCCGTGATGATGCCTGAATATATTAAGGTGGAAGACCAGAAGAAGCTGTTCGACAACGCAAAACCGGGCGACATCATCGCCTTCAACCCGCGCAAGGCTTATCCTGACAACGACGCCGAGGTGGCAAGCCTGCTCAAGATAGACCGCGAGGCTGTGAAGTCGATGGATTCCGATTTCAGCTATCAGGTGATAGAGATAAGCCGCTTCAAGAAGGCTGAGGTGAACCAGGAGATGTTCGACCACGTGTTCGGCAAGGACGCAGTGAAGAGCGAGGAAGAGTTCCGCGCCAGGATAGCCGAGGGTCTCAAGCCGCAGCTTCAGGCAAACAGCGACTACAAGTTCCTTATCGACGTGCGCAAGTATGCCGAGGACGCTGTGGGCGAACTCACATTCCCCGACGCTCTCCTCAAACGTGTGATGCTCCTCAACAATAAGGACAAAGGCGAGGAATATGTCGAGAAGAACTACGACGAGAGCATCAGGCAGCTCAAATGGCACCTTATAAAGGAGCAGCTCGTGGCTGCTAACAACATCAAGGTGGAGGATGCCGACGTGAAGGCAGCCGCAAAGGAGGCTGCGCGCATGCAGTTCGCACAGTATGGCATGAACAATGTGCCAGACGAATATCTCGACAACTATGCCGGCGAGATGCTGAAGAAGCGCGACAGCGCGGCAGGTTTCGTCGACAGCGCGGTTGAGAACAAGCTCGTGCAGGCACTCAAGGGCGTTGTCACTCTCGACGAGAAGACAGTCACCCTCGATGAATTCAACGAGCTGATGAAATAAATAAATTTGAAAAAAAACTTCTTTTTTAAGAGGTTGTCGACTTTTTTTGCTATCTTTGTGTAAGATATATTGCGGAAAAGAGTCGGCAACCTCTTTCTCTGTATATTTGTTAACGGTTATTTTGAATGTAATAAATATATTATTGTCATTAGTATGAACGATTTTAGAAAATATGCCACCCGTCATCTCGGAATGAACGGCATGACCCTCGACGAGGTGTTGAGGGCGCAGTCGGGATATCTCAATCCGTATATTCTTGAGGAAAGACAGCTCAACGTGACGCAGCTCGACGTCTTCTCAAGACTCATGGCGGACAGAATAATATTCCTCGGAACGGAAATCAACGACTATACAGCCAACGTGCTGCAGGCGCAGCTCCTTTACCTCGACTCGGTGGACAGCTCGATGGATATAAACATCTACATCAACTCTCCGGGCGGAAGTGTCACTGCAGGTCTGGGCATTTACGACACCATGCAGTTTGTTGAGAGCGACGTGGCGACAATGTGTACGGGCATGGCGGCGTCGATGGCGGCGGTCCTCCTCGTAGCCGGTAAGGAAGGCAAGCGCACGGCTCTCACCCACAGCCGCGTGATGATACACCAGCCTTTGGGCGGTGTGCAGGGACAGGCGTCCGACATCGAGATTGAGGCGCGTGAGATACAGAAGTTCAAGAAAGAGCTCTACACCATCATCTCCGAACACTCCCACACTCCTTTCGAGAAGGTATGGCAGGACAGCGACCGCAACTACTGGATGACAGCTGCCGAAGCCAAGGAGTACGGAATGATTGACGCGGTGATGAAACGCAAGAGTTCCGCCGACAAATAAACGGTATGCGGGCGGCTGGCAGCCGCATCCGCGCACACCGTGAATCATAAAAACAATACATATATATAAAGACATAGAGACACATAATGCCCAAGAAAACATGCAGCTTCTGCGGTAGAGGCGAGAAGGATGTCAGACTGCTGATAACCGGTCTTAACGGTTTCATATGTGAGGATTGCGCCGTATCGGCATACCAGATAGTGGAGTCTACGGGACTCCTCGACAAAAAAGACTCTCCTGACGGTGCCGCGGACAAGTTCAAGATAAAGAAAGTGCCGAAACCGAAGGAGATTAAGGAGTTCCTCGACCAGTACATCATAGGTCAGGACGAAGCCAAACGCTATCTCTCGGTTGCCGTATACAATCACTACAAACGGCTTCAGCAGCCGAAGGACGACGGCGGAGTGGAGATAGAAAAGAGCAACATCATAATGGTGGGAAGCACCGGAACGGGAAAGACTCTCATGGCGCGCACCATAGCAAAGCTGCTCGATGTGCCCTTCACCATTGTCGACGCGACGGTCTTCACTGAGGCTGGCTATGTGGGAGAGGATGTGGAGAGCATCCTGAGCAGGCTTCTTCAGGTGGCTGACTACGACCTTGCGGCGGCGGAGCGAGGCATCGTCTTCATCGACGAGATAGACAAAATAGCGCGCAAGAGCGACAATCCGAGCATCACGCGCGACGTAAGCGGAGAGGGCGTGCAGCAGGGACTGCTCAAGCTCCTTGAGGGAACAATGGTGAACGTACCGCCAAAGGGCGGACGCAAACATCCTGACCAGGACTACATACACGTCGACACGCACAACATACTCTTCATCTGCGGCGGCGCGTTCGACGGCATAGAGCGCAAGATAGCGCAGAGGATGAACACCGGAATGGTGGGATTCAACACCGTGCGCAACGCACACAGGATAGACAAGGAGAACATAATGAAATACATTCTTCCGCAAGACCTCAAGTCGTTCGGGCTCATACCGGAGATCATCGGACGCCTGCCGGTGCTCACATACCTTGACCCGCTCGACCGCGCCGCGCTTCGCCGGATACTCGTCGAGCCGAAGAACTCCATCGTGAAGCAGTATTGCAAGCTGTTTGAGATGGACGGCATAAAGCTCCACTTCACCGAGGAGGCTCTCGACTTCATCGTGGACAAGGCTGTGGAATACAAGCTTGGTGCGCGCGGACTGCGCTCCATTGTGGAGTCGGTCATGACCGACGCCATGTTCGAGGTGCCCTCCAAGCGCGTGAAAACGTTTGAGGTGACTCTTGACTATGCCAGAAGCCAGCTTGACAAATCGCATCTGCGCGGACCGGTCGTAGCCTGAACCGGATTGCCGCGCATGATGACCGTCTGTTGCTTAGAGCTATGCACGACAGCTCTCAACCTTTCATTCTAAATAAACTCTATGACATATAAAGGAAATCTTAATAAGGAACTGAAACGCTATTTCGGCTTCGACAAGTTCAAGGGAGACCAGGAAGCCATCATACGTAACCTGCTCGACGGCAACGACACGTTCGTGCTCATGCCCACGGGTGGCGGAAAGAGCCTGTGTTATCAGCTTCCGTCGCTCATCATGGAGGGCACGGCTATCGTAGTGTCGCCGCTCATCGCGTTGATGAAAAACCAGGTGGATGTGGTCAACGGACTCAGTGAGGAGAGCGGAGTGGCGCACTATCTTAACTCGTCGCTCAACAAGGCGGCGTTGCAGCAGGTGGTGGACGACGTGCACAGCGGCAGGACCAAGCTGCTCTACGTGGCTCCGGAGTCGCTGAACAAAGAGGACAACATAGAGTTTTTCAGGTCGATGAAGATTTCTTTCTACGCCATAGACGAGGCTCACTGCATATCGGAGTGGGGACACGACTTCCGTCCCGAATACCGCAACATACGACCCACAATATCCAAGATAGGCTCGGCTCCGGTCATCGCGCTTACCGCCACTGCCACCGACAAGGTGAGGACAGACATAAAGAAAAGCCTCGGCATAACGGACGCGCGTGAGTTCAGGAGCTCGTTCAACCGTCCCAACCTCTATTACGAGGTAAGGCAGAAGACCAAGGACATAGACAGACAGATAATAAAATTCATAAAACACAACGCCGGGAAGAGCGGTATCGTGTATTGCATATCGCGGAAGAAGGTGGAGGAACTGGCTGCCGTGCTTCAGGCAAACGAGATAAAGGCGGCTCCTTATCATGCCGGGCTCGACTCGGCGACACGCTCTCAGACACAGGACGACTTCCTTATGGAGCGCATAGACGTCATTGTCGCGACCATAGCCTTCGGTATGGGCATCGACAAACCGGACGTGCGGTTCGTCATACACTACGACATACCGAAAAGCCTTGAGGGATATTATCAGGAGACGGGACGCGCCGGACGCGACGGTGGAGAGGGACTGTGCATAGCCTTCTATGCCTACCAGGACCTGCAGAAGCTTGAGAAGTTCATGGAGGGAAAGCCTGTGGCTGAACAGGACATAGGACGCCAGCTGCTACAGGAGACCGCCGCATATGCCGAATCGTCGGTATGCCGCCGCAAGCTGCTGCTGCACTACTTCGGCGAAGAGTACAAGGAGGACAACTGCGGCAACTGCGACAACTGCCTGCATCCTAAGGAGCGGCGCGAGGGGAAGGAGGCTCTGCTCATCGTGCTCAAGTCTGTCGTAGCCATGAAGGAACCGTTCCAGCAGGCATATATCACAGACTTCGTGAAGGGAAGAGCCACCGACGAGATTGTGTCACACAAGCACGACAGGCTGGAAGAGTTCGGTTCAGGCGAGGACGAAGACCCGAAGATATGGAACGCGGTGATACGTCAGGCACTCATCGCGGGCTATCTCGAAAAGGAAGTGGAGAACTACGGCGCGCTGCGCATAACGGCAGAGGGACGCAAGTTCATAAAGAATCCGGTATCGTTCATGATTGTCGAGGACAATGACTTCAACGAGAACTACGACGAGGAAGGCGGTGACCGTACCGGAGCCGCGCTCGATCCGGAGCTGTATGTCATGCTTAAGGACCTGCGCAAGAAGGTGGCTAAGAAGATGGGACTGCCCGGATATGTCATTTTCCAGGACGTGTCGCTCGAGCAGATGGCAACGATGTATCCCGTCACCATAGAGGAACTGCAGAACATACAGGGCGTGGGCATAGGCAAGGCGAAGCGTTACGGGCGCGAGTTCTGTGATCTCATAAAACGTCATTGTGAGGAGAACGAGATAGAAAGACCCGAGGAACTGCGCGTGAGGACGGTGGCTAAGAAGTCCATTCTCAAGGTGAAGATAATACAGAGCATTGACCGCAAGATACCTCTTGACGACATCGCGTCGACCCAGGGGCTCGATTTCGATGAGCTGCTCGACGAGATTGAGGCTATCGTATACAGCGGCACGAAACTCAACATAGACTATTTCCTCGACGATGTGATGGACGCCGACCACATAGATGAGATATACGAGTATTTCCGCGAAAGCGAGACCGACGACATTGAGACTGCGCTCGAGGAGCTCGGTGACGACAGCACGGAGACCGACATACGCCTCGTGCGGATAAAGTTCATGTCGGAAATGGGCAACTGACGGTTGGGTGAGCCGTGTCCGGAAGGGTGGTGTACAGTCGGATTGCGCCTGTGTGAACGATTGTTAATTGTGTTAATCGCATACCGCCCAACCCGTCATGGCTGCCCGTTTTCTGAAAAATAATGTCTTTGCCTGCAAATATTGTGAAAATGAATGTGCAAAGTCAATGGCTTGAATCATAAGGTATTGGATGTCCGGACGCCTTGTGTGTGCATCAGGAAAGCCTCGTTCAGGGAGACAAACATGCCAACGCTGGGCGCAGAAATGCCAAAAAACGCTGTCTGGAAACACTTTTCTGTTATGCGGAACGGTGCTTTCGGAACGATGGAAAAGCCTTTTCCGCACGGTGATAAAGCCTCTTCCGTGCTGTGAGGAGTCTGTGCCTTTGACAGCATACGGCGTTACGGGATGTCAGACGTAGCTGTTCCGTTCTATTTCGTAAATGTTAATTGTCAAAATAAAATCAAGCTTTTATTCATCCTTATCGTCCCGTCCGCCGTGTCATGGCGTGCCATCCCTATCATGCCATGCCGCCTGCCGTCAGGCGCGTGCCGCCTTACACCGCCGCTTTCCGCTGTCATTGCGCCTGCCGACGTGTTCATTCGGATAAATAGTGTTAACGTGCGAGCGAAAAGGTTGTGCGGTTATCTATAATGTGAAAAAATTGTGCTAAATTTGCACGCAATAAATTTTCAATGTATTATATGTCATCATTTGTTGCAGATAAAATTGTAATGGACGGTCTGACTTTCGATGACGTCCTTCTTATTCCGGCTTATTCAGAGGTTTTACCGAAGACGGTGGATTTGAAAACCAGTTTCTCACGTAACATACGGCTCAACGTTCCGTTTGTCACAGCAGCCATGGACACTGTGACGGAGTCGGCAATGGCGATAGCCATAGCGCGCGAGGGCGGTATCGGCGTGATACATAAGAACATGTCGATAGACGAACAGGCACGTCAGGTAGCCATCGTGAAGCGCGCCGAGAACGGTATGATCTACGACCCTGTCACCATCCGCTGCGGACGCACGGTGAAGGACGCGCTCGACATAATGGCGGAGTACCACATCGGAGGAATACCTGTGGTGGATGAGGAGAAGCATCTTGTGGGCATCGTGACAAACCGTGACCTGCGCTTCGAACGCCATCTCGACAAGCTCATCGACGACGTGATGACAACCGAGAATCTTGTTACCACACATCTGCAGACCGACCTCAGTGCCGCAGCGCAGATTCTTCAGGAAAACAAGATAGAGAAACTGCCGGTGGTTGACAAGGACAACCGTCTGGTGGGACTAATCACTTACAAGGACATAACAAAGGCCAAGGACAAGCCAATGGCATGCAAGGACGACAAGGGACGTCTGCGCGTGGCAGCCGGAGTGGGTGTCACGGCAGATACGCTCGACCGCATGCAGGCTCTTGTGGAGGCTGGCGCCGACGCCATCGTGATAGACACCGCACACGGACACTCAAAATATGTGATAGAGAAACTTGTCGAGGCGAAGGCTTCATTCCCCGGTGTGGACATCGTGGTGGGCAATGTAGCCACTGGAGCCGCCGCGAAGATGCTGGCAGACAACGGCGCCGACGCGGTGAAGGTGGGCATCGGTCCGGGCTCCATCTGCACCACTCGTGTGGTGGCAGGAGTGGGAGTGCCGCAGCTGAGTGCCATATACGACGTCTACACAGCCCTTCAGGGCACGGGCGTTCCTCTCATCGCCGACGGCGGACTGCGCTACTCGGGCGATGTTGTGAAGGCTATAGCGGCAGGCGGAACGTGCGTGATGATTGGCTCGCTCGTTGCCGGAACAGAGGAGAGTCCGGGCGACACCATCATCTTCAACGGCCGTAAGTTCAAGAGCTATCGCGGCATGGGATCGCTCGAGGCTATGGAGAACGGCTCGAAAGACCGCTACTTCCAGGCTGGCACGAAGGACGTGAAGAAGCTCGTGCCGGAGGGAATAGCCGGACGTGTGCCCTACAAAGGCACCGTGCAGGAGGTGATATACCAGCTCGTGGGAGGCTTGCGCTCAGGCATGGGCTACTGTGGAGCGCACAGCATAGACGAACTGCACAACGCACGTTTCACACGCATCACCAACGCCGGAGTACAGGAGAGCCATCCTCACGACATCATGATCACGAGCGAGGCTCCTAACTATTCGCGTCCTGAATAAACCGAAGGAACGGATGGCATTAAGAACAAACAACTGGAGAATGATGAGATTCAGCATGCTGATGCTTGCGGCGCTTCTTTCCGGAAGCGTCGCAAACGCCCAGAACGACCCGGTGGTGATGACCATAAACGGACAGCCGGTGACACGTTCGGAGTTTGAATATTCATACAACAAGAACAATTCGGAGACCGTGGTCGACAAGAAGAGTGTGGACGAATATGCCGAACTGTTCATCAACTACAAGCTGAAGGTGCAGGCAGCCATAGACGCAGGCATCGACACAACGAAGAATTTCAGGTCGGAGTTCCTGCTTTACCGCAACCAGCAGATACGTCCGTCGTTCATCAGCGACGCCGACATAGAGAAGGAGGCGTGGAACGTGTATAAGGCAACGCAGACCCGCGTTGACTCCTTGGGAGGACTTGTGAAGCCCGCACACATTCTCGTCGGACTGAGACAGAACGCTCCTGCCGGCGCACAGGAAAAAGCCAAGGAACGCATCGACTCGATATACAACGCCCTCAAGGGAGGCGCCGACTTCGCCTCGCTGGCGCGCAAGTGCTCCGACGACCACCGCTCGGCAGTGAATGGAGGACGCCTGCCGTGGCTGCAGAAGGGACAGACGCTGAAGGAGTTTGAGGACGTGGTGTATTCGCTGAAGAAGGGTGAGATGAGCAAACCGTTCCTCTCTCCGGCAGGATATCACATCGTGCTGCTTGAGGACAAGGGCATGTTCTTCCCCTACGACTCGGTGCATGCCGACATACTGCGGTTCATCGACCAGCGCGGAGTACGCGAGCGCATCATCACACAGAACATCGACTCCATAGCAAAGGCGTCGGTGCCGCCCGTCACTCCCGACGAACTGCTCGACCGAAGGGCAGCGGAGATGGAGGCGGCAGACCCTGACCTGAAGAATCTCATACGCGAGTATCACGACGGACTGCTGCTCTATGAGATAAGCAACCGCACCGTATGGGAGAAGGCGGCTGCTGACGAGAAAGGACTGGAACGCTGGTTCAAGAAGAACAGGAAGAAATACCGTTGGGACGAACCGCGCTACAAGGGCATCGCATATTTCGTGAAAGACGCTTCGGACATCGACGCCGTGAAGGACGCTATAAAGAAGGTGGACTTCAAAAACTGGGCTGACACGCTGCGGCGGACGTTCAACGACAGCATCATACGTGTGAGGGTGGTTAAGGGAATCTTCAAGAAAGGAGACAACGCTCTTGTGGACAAGATGGTGTTCAAGGCTGACACGACCGTCACCCCGCCCTCCGATTATCCCATACCAGCCGTATACGGCAAGCGTCTGAAGTCGCCTAAGTCGTATGAGGACGTGCGCGAGCTCGTGGTGGCAGACTATCAGGAGCAGCTCGAGAAACAGTGGGTTGCGGAACTGAGACGCAAATATGCCGTGACCGTGAACAAGGATGTGCTCGCCACAGTCAACAGACACTGACACGTGGCGTTGCCGATATATTAAACACAAAGAATGAAATGAGAAAACTGACTAACATCTATACCGGCGTGCTGGCAGCGGTGTTTCTGTCCGGCGTGAGCGTCACGGCAGGAACGGTAGCGCGCGGCGATGCCGGAAACGACTCCGTGGCGGCTGCCCGGAACGTGGAGATACCGGAGAGCAGCATAGCCGATGAGGTGATATGGATAGTGGGCGACGAACCCATTCTGAAGTCTGATGTTGAGATGATGCGTCTTCAGGGAGAGGCGGAAGGTATGAAGTGGCACGGCAATCCCGACTGCGCCATACCAGAGCAGCTCGCCGTGCAGAAACTGTTCCTGCATCAGGCTGAGCTCGACTCCATAGAAGTGTCGGAGTCGGACGTGGCAAGGGAAGTCGAGGCACAGATAAACCGGTGGATTCAGTTTGCCGGCTCGCGCGAGAAACTGGAGGAATACCGCAAGGCGACCATCGCCCAGATGCGTCAGGAACTGCACGACGAGTTCAAGAACAGCCTGCGCATCAACCAGATGAAAAAGGAGCTTGTGAAGGACATCGCCGTCACTCCTGCCGACGTTCGCCGCTATTTCCGCGACCTGCCTGCCGACAGTCTGCCTCTCGTGCCGACCGAGGTTGAGGTGGAGATCATCACCAAGCAGCCGAAAATAAAGCAGGCGGAGATAAACCGCGTGAAGGATGACCTGCGCTCTTACACGGAGCGTGTGATGAGCGGGGAGACAACTTTCGCCACACTGGCACGCCTCTATTCTGAGGATGAGGGTTCCGCTCGGCAGGGCGGTGAGATGGATTACATCGGACGCGGATATCTCGACCCGGCGTTCGCCAACGTTGCGTTCAACCTCACCGACCCCAAGAAGGTGTCGAAGATAGTTGAGTCAGAATACGGTTTTCACATCATACAGCTCATCGACAAGCGCGGCGACAAGATAAAGGTGCGCCACATCCTGCGCAAGCCGAAGGTGTCGGAGGCTGCCTTGAAGGAGATGACCCATAAGCTCGACTCGCTTGCCGGAGAGATACGCGGAGGCAAATACACCTTCGAGCAGGCTGCCACTTTCGTTTCCGACGACAAGGATACGCGCAACAACAACGGCGTGATGTCTTACATATCTATTGAGGGACGCACCTCACGTTTCCGTATGCAGGACCTTCCCACGGAGGTGGCGCGTGAGGTGGAGAAACTGAAGGTGGGCGAGATATCGAACGCTTTCGAGATGCTCAACAGCAATGGCAAGACGGTGTGCGCCATCATCAAGCTCAAGAGCCGCACCGAGTCGCACCGTGCGACCATCACCGAAGACTATCAGGTGATGAAGAACGTGGTGTTGCAGAAGGAACGCGACAAGTTCCTGCATGACTGGGTTGTCGACAAAATAAGAAAAACATACGTCAGAATGAACGACAAATACAAGAACTGCGATTTCGAATATGAAGGTTGGGTCAGATGACATATAATAATATAAAATTCCTATTTAAGGACGGGCATAGAATCATCTTGTTGTTGGTTCTATGCCTGTTTGGACTTTGTCTCGTGGCATCTTCGGTAGTACCAAGAACAAAGGGGAAGCGTGCCGCAGACGACGAGCGGGTGTATCTCGTGCATGCCGACGAACTGAAATATGACGCCTACGGACTCAATCCGCACGCGCATATAGCCAAGGGAAGCGTGCATTTCAGACATAAGGGGGCAAACCTGTGGTGCGACAGCGCCTATTTCTTTCAGGAGGACAATGCCATGCAGGCGTTCGGACATGTGAGGTTCAGGCAGGGCGACACCCTCTCGCTCACGTGCGACTATGCCGAATACGACGGCATGGAGCAGATGATGATGGCGAGGCGCAACGTGGTGATGAAGCACCGTGGGCGTACGCTCTACACCGACAGCCTCAATTACGACCGTCTTTACAGCTATGCTTACTTCTTTGAAGGCGGTGAGCTGGTGGATGGCGGAGACAAGCTTGTGGCTGACTGGGGCGAATACAATACTGCCACAAAGCAGGCGGCGTTCTTCTATAACGTGCGTATGCTGAGTGACAAACAGGTCATAACGACCGACTCGCTCTATTTCGACACAGAGCAGTCTGTGGCTCATGTGACAGGTCCTTCGCGCATAACGTCGGACGGAAGCGTCATCAACACCGAGAACGCTTATCTCAACACCGAGACAGACCAGGCGCGCTTCTTCAGCCGCTCCACCATCACCGACAAGGAAAAGACCATCACCGGAGACAGTCTTTATCACAACAGCGAGACGGGAATAAACGAGGGCTTCGGCAATGTGGTGTATACCGACACGCTCAACAAGAACGAGCTGATATGCGACCGCCTGTTCTACAACGAGAAGACGGGCTACGGATATGCCACGGAAAACGTCTTGCTGAAGGACTTCTCGCAGAAGCCCGACACGCTTTACATGCATTCTGACTCGCTGAAGATATATACATATAATATTAATACGGACTCTGTCTACCGCAAGGTGCACGGATTCCGCAAGGTGCGCGTCTATCGGACGGACGTCCAGGCGGTGTGCGACTCGCTCGTGTTCAATTCGGCTGACTCGTGCCTCACTATGTATCACGACCCGATAGTGTGGAACGCAAACCGGCAGTTGCTCGGAGAGAGAATAGAGGTTTACATGAACGACAGCACCGTAAGGCTCGCGCGGGTCATCGGACAGGCTCTTTCGGTGGAGCTGGTGGATAAGGAGAACCATTACGACCAGGTGTCGTCGCGCGTCATGGACGCCTTTTTCACCGACGGCGCGTTGCGGCGTCTGGTGTCGACGGGCAACGTGAAGTCGGTCTATTACATCTCCGACGACAATGACAGCACCCTTTCCAACCTCAATTATATAGAGACCGACACCATGCGCCTGTTCATGACGGCAGAGCGGAAGCTCGAGAAGATATGGGCTCCGAAGGCTGTCGGCACCATATATCCCATGACGCAGATTCCTCCGGAACGATATAAGCTTCCGGAGTTTGCGTGGTTTGAGGAGATACGTCCGGTTAATCCGGCAGACGTGTTCAACTGGCGCGGAAAGAGTGAGGATGAGAAGCTCAAGATAGTGGAGCGTCAGCAGGCTCCGCTCCAGCGTCTGCGCGGCAGGGGAGGAGGCGGTGAGCGATGAGTCTCTTCCGTAACATCAGACCACGGCGTTTCTCCCACACCTTTATATATATAGACGAGAGGCGGGAGCGTCTGCGCGACATCGAACGTCGCGCGGCTGAGAGTATGTCGGCGGAAAAGCGCGGAGAGGCGCGTCATGATAAGGACGGTGCGCGGCGGGACGGCGCTTTTCACATCATGCGTACGTCAGGACCGTATGCGCGCCATGGTTTCTCCGGACTGTTGATGCTTCTCCTTTTCCTTATTATATTGTTTATTGCGTTAATCAGTTTTATCATAAATTTCTGATATGAGTGATGTCATTCAATTGCTGCCGGACTCAGTCGCCAACCAGATTGCAGCCGGTGAGGTGATCCAGAGACCCGCAAGCGTAGTCAAGGAGCTTGTGGAGAATGCCATAGATGCGGGAGCCACGCATGTCAATGTGCTGGTGACGGATGCCGGACGCACGTCCATTCAGGTGATAGACGACGGCAAGGGCATGTCCGAGACCGATGCGCGCATGTCGTTCGAACGGCATGCCACGTCGAAGATACGCAGTGCGGCGGATCTTTTCTCGCTCCATACCATGGGCTTCCGCGGCGAGGCTCTCGCCTCCATAGCGGCTGTGGCGCATGTTGAGCTGAAGACACGCAGGCAGGAGGACGAGGTGGGCACTCATCTGTCGGTGTCCGGCTCGCGTTACGACAGTCAGCAGCCGTGCTCGTGTCCGGTGGGAAGCAATTTCATGGTGGACAACCTTTTCTATAACGTACCGGCACGCCGCAAGTTCCTGAAGTCGAACACCACCGAGCTGAACAACATCATCGCGTCTTTCGAGCGTATCGTGCTTGTGAACCCGTCGGTGGCGTTCTCGCTTCACAGCAACGGCACTGAACTGTTCAATCTGAAGCCCGGAGGGTTGAGGCAGCGTATCGTCGACGTGTTCGGAAAGAGAATAAACCAGAGTCTTCTGCCTGTCGACGTCGACACGTCGTTATGCAAGATACACGGTTTTGTGGGCAAACCGGAGTCTGCCCGCAAGAAAGGCGTGCATCAGTATTTCTTTGTCAACGACCGCTACATGAAGCATCCTTACTTCCACAAGGCTGTCATGTCGGCTTTCGAACGGCTTGTCCCGGCAGGCGAGCAGGTTCCGTATTTCATTTATTTCGAGGTTCCGGCGGAGAATATAGATGTGAACATACATCCCACGAAGACTGAGATAAAGTTTGACAACGAACAGGCGATATGGCAGATTCTCACTGCTGCGGTGAAAGATTGTGTGGGAATGTTCAATGATGTCACAGCAATCGACTTCGATACTCAGGACCGTCCCGACATCCCGGTGTTTGACGGCGAGGGTGACCTGCCAATGCCTAAAGTGGAGTACAACCCTTCATACAATCCGTTTGAGTCAACGCCGTCACCGAGAAGGTCTGCCGCCCCTGCCGGATGGGAGCAGCTCTATGACGGACTGAAGCCTGTGCAGGACGATGATCCTGCCGGACTGTTTGACGACGAGCCGGATTCCGGCAGTGTGGACCCTGCTCCGGCGGCAGGAGATATTGCCGAGAAGTCACCGGCACATTATCAGTATAAGGGACGCTATATCATGACCGCCGTCAAGTCGGGACTGATGATTATCGACCAGCACAGGGCTCATGAGCGCATCCTTTATGAGAAGTACATGTCGCTTCTGCGCGATAACAAGTCGTTCCCCCAGAAGGTGCTGTTCCCCGAGGTGGTGCATTTCTCTGTGGCGGAGAACAATGTTCTTGGCAAGATGATGCCACAGATGGGCGCGCTCGGGTTCGAGCTCACCGATCTGGGAAACGGTTCTTACGCCATAAACTCTGTGCCTTCCGGCATTGACGGACTCAATTATGTGAATCTTGTGCGCGACATCGTCAGTACGGCGACCGAAAACCCGTCGGGCGATGTGGACGAAGTGAGCCGTATTATAGCCTCCGGTCTTGCGCGCAATGCGGCGGTTGTCTACGGACAAGTGCTTAGTAATGAGGAGATGGAGAACATAATAAACGCTCTTTTTGTGTGCTCAAACTTCAACTATACGCCCGACGGCAAGAAGATATTAAGCATACTTAAAGGGACTGAAATAGAGCATCTGTTTGCATGATAACAGCAATTTTATGTGCCATTTTAATTGATTTAAGCTTTTTTTTCATGCTTAAAGCAATATTTTTAGCTAAAAAGTGTTGCTGTAAAGATTTTATTGCTAACTTTGTACACATAACGGATGCTGCGGCGTCCGTTGGTATGATATTTTTTATTTAATTAAATATAGGTTATGAAAAAATTATTGATTGTTTTGGCTTTTGCCGGCGTCTCTATGACATCAATGGCTCAGGACGCTGACCCTGTGCTTAAGCACAGCGTTGCTACAAACTCATTCTGGAGCAACTGGTTCATTCAGGGTGGTGCCCAGTGGTCTGCTTTCTATACATCAGCAGAGCACGGACTTGGTCTTTCAAGAAGCCCGTTCAAGAGCTTCCGTTCAAATCCGCAGGCTTCAATCGCCATCGGTAAATGGTTCACACCGGGCATCGGTCTCCGTACAAAGGTTTCCGGTATCTGGGGTAAGGCTAACGACCAGAGCTTCAAGTACTGGAATGCTCAGGAGCAGGTGCTCTTCAATCTGAGCAATATGCTTTGCGGTTACAATCCTGACCGTGTATGGAACGTAGTTCCTTTCGCAGGTGCCGGATTCGCACGTAACTGCGATGCCAAGACTTACGCAATGGCTCTGAGTGTCGGTCTTTTGAATCAGTTCTATGTAAGCCGTAAGGTTGCCATCAACCTCGAGCTTGGCTGGAACCGCTACGAGAACGACTTCATGAGTACAAATATCGTTAACAACGGTGAGCGCGGATGGGACAGCCATGACAACAGCCTCTATGCTGAAGTAGGTCTTACAGTAAACCTCGGCAAGGCTACATGGAACAAGGTACCTGATGTAGACGCTATCAAGGCTCTCTCACAGGCTCAGATTGACGCCCTCAACGCACAGCTCAACGACGCTAACGCTGAGAACGCACGTCTGAAGAAGCTTCTTGCAGAGAAGAAGGACGAGACTCCGAAGGCTGTTAAGGAATTCATCAACACTCCGGTTTCTGTATTCTTCAACATCAACAAGTACAAAATCGCTTCAAAGAAGGATCTCGTAAATGTTGAGGCTCTTGCCAAGTATGCTAAGGAGAATGGTGCAAGCCTTCTCGTAACAGGTTATGCTGACAGCGCAACAGGTAAGCCCGACTACAACCAGTGGCTGTCTGAGAAGCGTGCTGAAACAGTTGCTAACGAACTCGTTAAGATGGGTATGAGCCGTGACAACGTATCTACTGCTGCCAAGGGTGGTGTAAACGACCTGTCACCGATTTCTTACAACCGTCGTGCAACTGTACAGGTTAAAGACTAATATATCTATTTATTAATAAATTGTTTAGGGGACGTACCTCACGGTACGTCCTTTTTTTATTATTCAACTCAGTCCGTGTGATTCATCCTTATCTATTCTGTTGTCAGGCATGTTTGCTTCTGCTTTAGTCTCATATTATGTCGGATGCGTAATGAAAAGGTCTATGGCAATATGGTGACAGTAGTGTAGCGGAGTTGTGGGGAGCGATTCGGAATATGTGGTTGGGTGTGACGTGTTCTAATATTGAATAGGTGTTTATACCTTGATATTATTCCTCACTATGGTCTGACTGGTTGTTTACAGGGTTTTGTAAATGATATATCGGGCAGTATCGGACTAAGATGCGACTCCGGATAGCGGTATTGGTGCATGAGAGAAATGAAGGAGTCGGAAGACAGTCAGCAAATGTTTCGACTGCTGATGAACGTGTATGATGTTTTGCTTGTGAGACGCAAGATTTTGCGTCTCTACTTTGGTGATAACGGATAATATTTTTGTATGTATCCAATAATATTAATGACGGCGTATGCCATGTAGAGACTCAAAATCTTGAGTCTCCCGAGTAAAATGTGCGCTATTTATGTTATTGATTATCATTTTCATATATCTACGTGTTTATCTGGGATTGAACATTAAGCTTCATCCGTATTCCGTGTGTCTGTAAGTCAGATTCCTTACATTTTTTTTTTAAGTATATAAAATCAAATTGAGTAATGGTGGAACACTGTATTACGGCATTTATACATAAGATAGTAAAAAAACACCTTGATATATGTTCGTATTTATGACGTCATGGAGGCTGGTTCAGGTTTAATAACCATGTCGGACAATATGTGATGTGATGCAGAAGTGAGAAAGAACCAATTTTTTTGAAAATATTATCTCCGAAATTTGGTGGAATAAAATAAAAGTCCTACCTTTGCAATCGCTTAGAAGAAGCAAGGGCGTTTAGCTCAGCTGGTTTAGAGCATCTGCCTTACAAGCAGAGGGTCGGCGGTTCGAATCCGTCAACGCCCACAATGGTGAAGGTCTCTCAATAAATGTTGAGAGACTTTTTTTATGCTTTTAAATTTATTTATCACTATTTTCTCTGTTTTCTCATGATAATTCATTAATTTTGCACCCTATATATAATACGTATTGTTATGAATTTAGATTTATTGACTGCCATATCACCAATTGATGGTCGTTATAGGGGAAAAACAGAGCAGCTCGCTAACTACTTCTCAGAGTATGCTCTCATTCGTTATCGTGTACGCGTAGAGATTGAATACTTCATTACTCTATGCGAGTTACCTTTGCCACAGCTTGCTTCTTTCGACAAGTCGCTGTTCGAACGTCTGCGTGACATTTATCGTAATTTTGACGAAAATGAAGCACAGCGCATAAAAGACATCGAGAAGATTACCAATCACGATGTAAAGGCTGTAGAGTATTTTATCAAGGAAGAATTCGATAAGATCGGAGGCTTGGATGCTTACAAGGAGTTTATCCATTTTGGTTTGACATCTCAGGATATCAACAACACAAGTGTGCCTCTCTCTGTAAAAGAGGCTTTGGAAGAGTGCTTCAATCCGCAGGTTGAAGAGCTGATTGCACAGCTCCAGACTTATGCTGATGAGTGGAAGGATGTGCCTATGCTGGCTAAGACTCACGGACAGCCTGCTTCACCTACCCGCCTGGGCAAGGAAATCATGGTTTATGTTTACCGTCTTACCGAGCAGCTTAATTCGCTCAAGGCTTGCAAGATTACAGCTAAGTTCGGTGGTGCTACCGGTAACTACAATGCTCACCATGTAGCTTATCCACAGTATGACTGGAAAGTATTCGGTAACAAGTTCGTCAGCGAAAAACTCGGTTTGGAACGCGAGCAGTATACCACACAGATCAGTAACTATGACTACCTTGGCGCTATCTTTGACGCCATCCGTCGTATCAACACCATTATCATCGACTTAGACCGTGACTTCTGGATGTATATCTCTATGGATTACTTCAAGCAGAAGATCAAGGCAGGTGAGGTAGGCTCAAGTGCGATGCCTCACAAGGTGAATCCTATCGATTATGAGAACAGTGAAGGTAACCTGGGCATAGCCAATGCCATTCTTCAGTTCCTGGCACAGAAACTTCCGGTTAGCCGCTTGCAGCGCGACCTTACTGACAGTACCGTACTCCGTAACATCGGTGTGCCTCTCGGTCATAGCGTCATTGCTATCCAGAGTACATTGAAGGGCTTGCGTAAACTGATTCTTCACGAGGAGAAACTGCAGGAAGATTTGAATAATACATGGGCAGTTGTAGCTGAGGCTATCCAGACTATTCTTCGCCGTGAGGCATATCCACATCCTTACGAGGCATTGAAGGCGTTGACACGTACCAATCAGCACATGACTGAGGAAACTATTCATGAGTTTATCCAGGGATTGAATGTGAGTGATAGTGTTAAGGCAGAACTGATGGCAATCACACCAAGCAATTATACAGGTATCTAATATGCACAAAGGAATTTTGTAGTTTTAGTACATATATATAAAAGTAAAAATTAGATTTATTAACCCAGCCGTGAGGCTATTAAGTATTTTAAGAAAATGGATTCAGAATTTGAAAACAAACCTCAAGGTCAGTCTTCTGAGAATGAGAGAACCCGTGAGGGCTACAACCCAGCAGGTGGTTATCAGAAGAGTTATCGACCAGTAGGTCGCACACAGCGTCCTCGTATCAATTCACATCGCGCATACAGCAGCGACAGAAGTAGCAGTAACAGCGAAGGCGGTTTCCGTCCTGAAGGTTTCGGTGCTGGCTTGCAGAGTACAGGCAGCAGCGAGCGTCCACAGCGCAGCAGCTATCAGAGCCGTGGTGGTTATGGTAACAGCAACCGTGGTGGCTACCAGCCACGTCAGCAGGGAGGCTATCAGTCTCGTCCTCAGCAGGGTGGCTATCGTCCTCGTTACAACAATAATGATGAGCAGGGTGGTTATCAGCCTCGTCAGCAGGGTGGCTACCAGCCACGTCAGCAGGGCGGCTACCAGTCTCGTTCTCAGCAGGGTGGTTATGGCAACAACCGTGGTGGTTATGGTCGTCCTCAGCAGGGTGGTTATGGCAACAACCGTGGCGGTTATGGCCGTCCACAGGGTGGTGGCTATGGCAACAACCGTGGTGGCGGTTTCCGTCAGCACACTCCTGGTTACGATCCAAATGCTAAGTATAGCATGAAGAAGCGTATCGAATATAAGGAGGAAAACATTGACCCAACAGAGCCATTGCGCTTGAACAAGTTCCTCGCCAATGCTGGTGTATGCTCTCGCCGTGAGGCTGATGAGTTTATCCAGGCTGGTCTGGTAACTGTCAATGGTGAGGTAGTTACCGAGTTGGGTACCAAGATCCTTCGTACCGATGAGGTGAAGTTCCACGACGCTCCTGTATCTTTGGAGAAGAAGGTATACGTATTGCTCAACAAACCAAAGGATTATGTTACAACCAGCGATGATCCTCAGCAGCGCAAGACTGTGATGGACCTCGTAAAGGATGTTTGTCCTGAGCGTATCTATCCTGTAGGCCGTCTCGACCGTAATACAACAGGTGTACTTCTCTTGACCAACGATGGTGACCTGGCTTCTAAGCTTACTCACCCTAAGTTCCTGAAGAAGAAGGTTTATCACGTTCATCTCGATAAGAATCTGACTGCTCACGATATGGATCAGATCCGTGAGGGTATCACCTTGGAAGATGGTGAGATCAAGGCAGATGCTGTAGAGTATGCTGATGATCGCGACAAGGCACAGGTTGGCATCGAGATTCATAGTGGCAAGAACCGTATCGTGCGTCGTATCTTCGAGAGCCTCGGCTATCGTGTTACCAAGCTCGACCGTGTACAGTTCGCAGGTTTGACTAAGAAAAATCTCCGTCGCGGTGACTGGCGCTTCCTTACTGAGAAGGAGGTAGACATGCTCCGCATGGGTGCTTTTGAATAAGGATAATAAGATATAATAAGAAAGGAGACTATCTGTTTAGTCTCCTTTTTAACCTATTAATTAACAATGGAAAAAGTAAAAAGAACTAAAGTTGTAGACTTGCTCAAGAGTACAGCCTACGGCTCAATCGTGAATGTCAAGGGATGGGTTCGTACCCATCGTAGTAGCAAAGCAGTCGATTTTATCGCTCTTAACGATGGTTCTACTATTAATAATATTCAGATAGTAGTCGACCCATCAAAGGTCGATGAGAATCAGCTCCGTCAGATTACTACCGGTGCTTGTATCAGCGCCGTAGGTACGCTGGTAGAAAGCCAGGGTGCCGGACAGAGTGTTGAGATCCAGTGCGAGAGCATCGAGATTTACGGTCTCTGCGGCAGCGACTATCCTATGCAGAAGAAGGGACAGAGCTTCGAATACATGCGTCAGTATGCTCACCTCCGTCTCCGTACCAATACCTTTGGTGCCGTGATGCGTATCCGCCATAACATGGCAATGGCTATCCACACTTACTTCCATGAGCATGGATATTTCTATTTCAATACTCCGCTCATCACAGCCAGTGACTGCGAGGGTGCCGGTCAGATGTTCCAGGTAACTACCAAGAACCTCTACAACCTGAAGAAGACCGAGGATGGCAAGATTGACTATTCAGATGATTTCTTCGGCAAGCAGACTTCATTGACCGTTTCCGGTCAGTTGGAGGGTGAGCTCGGTGCTACAGCACTCGGCGCCATCTACACCTTCGGTCCAACCTTCCGTGCAGAGAACAGTAATACTCCTCGCCACCTGGCTGAGTTCTGGATGGTAGAGCCAGAGGTTGCTTTCCTGGATATGGACGGTTTGATGGAGTTGGAGGAAGACTTCATCAAGTATTGTATCCGTTGGGCACTGGAGCATTGCAAGGACGATCTTGCTTTCTTGAACAAGATGATTGACAAGGGGCTGATTGCCCGTCTGGAAGGCGTATTGAATTCCGACTTCGTTCATCTTCCATATACCGAGGGTATCCGCATCCTTCAGGAGGCTATTGCCAACGGTAAGAAGTTTGAGTTCCCATGCGAGTGGGGTGATGACCTGGCTTCAGAGCATGAGCGTTTCCTCGTAGAGGAGCACTTCAAGCGCCCGGTTATCATGACCAACTATCCTAAGGCTATCAAGGCATTCTATATGAAGATAGACGAGGAGGAGAGTGGTTTCGGTGGCAAGAGCGGTCAGACCGTTCAGGGTACCGACGTACTGTTCCCACAGATTGGTGAGATTATCGGTGGTTCTGTCCGTGAGGAGAGCTATGACAAGCTGATGGGTGAGATTGAGGCTCGCAACATCCCTATGAAGGATATGAACTGGTATCTCGATACCCGTAAGTATGGTTCATGCCCACACGCAGGTTTCGGTCTCGGTTTCGAGCGTCTGATTCTCTTCGTAACCGGTATGCAGAATATCCGCGACGTGATTCCATTCCCACGTACACCAAAGAACGCAGAATTCTAGAATAAAAAAATGAAGCCTGTTTCGATGTCCTTCGAAACAGGCTTCATTGTTCTATTCATTGGAACGCTTAGTGCAACGACTGAACAAAACAAGGGTTTTACGTTCAATATAGCCCCTTTTTTTCGTCTTTTTATCACCAAAAATGGAAATGAGGCTTACTTGATAATGGGCAGGATGCTCCTGAAACTGCGTCCCGAGGTAGCTGTCACTGCGTCGGGACGTAGTTGTTGTTACGTCGTGACGTAATTTCTCCTGCATCGTTGGCGGAATAACTCTACCTCCCTCTCATATGCTGATAGCTTTGATAAGCATATCGTTGTATCTGTCTATCACATCGTCATTGATACTTTTCCGATATTCACATCAATGCCAGTATATATGATAAGGTGTAATGGGCTGCCAGCCAGTTTTAGTAAGTAGATGAAATCATGTACGTCATTTAACAAGTTTATACGCTTCATTGAGTCGATAGATACGACTGCGTTGGGTTAAAGATACGACTGCGCTGGGCAGAAGATTCGATTTCGTTGGGTTAAAGATTCGACTTCGTTGGGTGGAAGAGTCAATTTCGTTGGCTGAATAATATGGCTGCGTTGGCTGAACGAAGTAGCTCAGTGAGCTGAATGAAGCACTTGAGTTATCAGAATGAAGCACTTGAGTTATCAGAATGAGGCGGCTTGGTGTAATACGATTTACTCATACATTCGCATCTAGATGGTCCCTATATATAATAAGGTGTAGGACCGCCAATCTCCCCTATATATAATACGGTGTAGGTTTTATATCGGCAAAATGGAGGAAAACAGGGAAAATGGACGGGTTAGAAGCCCAATATGGGGGCTATTTTATAAAAAACATAAGAAAATTAGCCTTTTTTTGAAAAAATGCTCAAAAACTTGCAAGTTTCGAAAAATATACTTATATTTGCAACATGAAAAATCTCCTGGTTGGAGATATGATAAAAACAATAAGAACTGAGTGGCGATAAAAAGCCACAATATTTAAGAACGATAAAAAATAACTTTTCTAAGAGGACCTTTGAAAACTGAAAAAATAACTTTTCTAAGAGTGCAGACTCTTTTCATCAAACGGAACTCTTAATTCGATATAGAGAATTAATTAATAACTTCCTGCCGGAAGGCTAGGAAAATCGTATAACTTTATAAATTATTACCGTATGAAAAGAAAGTATTTTAGCGCGCTGCTTATGGGTGCATTGACAATTGCCTCGGTAAGCACATTTACTTCTTGTAAAGATTACGACGATGACATCGACAACTTGCAGAGCCAGATTGACAAGGCTGGTTTGCAGAGCGACATCGATGCATTGAAAACACAGTTGCAGGATGCAGCTTCTACTGCATCAGCAGCTAAGACTACTGCAGAGTCTGCTTTAGCTAAGGCTAATGCTGCTGCTGTAAAAGCAGATGTTGAAAAAGCTATCCAGAAAGTTGAGGTTACAGCTAACAAGGCTGCCACTGACGTAGCAACTGCAATCAGTAACGCTGCTAATGCACAGACAACAGCTGACGGAGCACAAAAGGCTGCAGATGCTGCTGCTAAGGCAGCAAAGGATGCTCAGAAGCAAGCTGACCAGGCTGTTAAGGATGCCGCAGCTGCAGCTACTACAGCTAACGCTGCCGCTAAACAAGCTGACTTCGAGAAGGCTCTGGAGCGCATCGGTAACTTGGAAACAAGCCGAGTTACAGCAGACAAGTTGGATGAGAAGCTCACTCAACTCAAAGAAGAACTCCTCGGTGCTGATGGTGACAAAGAGACTATCGGTAGCTTGACCGTTAAGGTTAATGCATACAAGGGCGCTGTTGAGGAGTTGTATTCTGCAGTAACTAGCGTTGAGCTCGTTGAGACATATTCTGGTGTTAACGGATTTACAAGTAATTGGAATACAACAAATGGCATAACACCTCTCACAGTAGAGATGCTTCATGGTTTGATTTCAGACGACTCTAAGTTTGGTGATGAGAATGGTAATGACGCTAAGCCTATTGTTGAGTACGTTAAGGGTAAGGATATCGATGTGAAAGACGATGCTTCTATTGTAGTTCGCGTAAACCCAGTTAACGCTGACCTCACAAAGGGTGCTAAGATTATTCTTTTGAACTCTAAGGGTGAAAGCCTTGAGGACATTGTTAAGGTAGGTACTCCTTCTAAGTTCGACAAGTTGATTACTACTCGTGCTGCAGCTACTGTCAAGACTGGTCTTTGGAAGCTCCCTCTTTCTGTAGCAGAAGGCGTTTCAGAGGAAAACTTCAAGAAGGCAGTTACAGTAAAAGATGAGAATGGTAATGAAAAAGCTATCCTCTATGCTGTAGCTATCAATAACACTGTTGATTCTAAGGCAGAGGCAGCTGCTGACCGCTACGTAGTGTCTACTTACGATGTTAACCCTACTTACAATAAGTTCGTGCCTAGCAACGATTTCACATTCAAGGTTGGTGGTAAGGATGTTAGTGAAATCCACAACCGTTGGACTGGTTATGAAATTGTTGGCGAAAACAGCAATTTCTCAAGCGATAAGAATCCTGAACTTGCTTGGGCAAATGATGCTGCCGCAGAGCCAGTTTTGGAAGGCGAGAAGAAGAACGTTGAGAACGCAAATTATCGTAGTCACCGATCTGATGTCCGATATTGGAATAGTCTCTTGCAGGTTGAAGTTGGTAAGCCATTCTCTATCACTGATTTGAAGACTTCAGACAATACGGCTGCGGATTATTACTATGTAGTACTCGACAAGGATAATGCTATCGAGTCTGGTGTTTCTGAGCTCAACGCTTGGAAGAACTATGAAATTGATAATTTGAACAAGGTTGTTCCTGCAAGCGAGAACTTGACTCTTACAATCCAGACCGAGGCTGCAAACCACGACATCATCGGTTTCCGTGTATATGCAGTAAACAAGGATGGTAAGTTGCTCGACCCAGATGGTAAGGCCTTCTACGTAGTTGTAGGTGAGAACTATACATCAGGTATCGTAGGTAACTTGGATGCAGTAAACAAGATTACAGAGAAGAAGGACTTCAGCCCAGTTGATGGTGTAAGCTATGGTCCTTGGGAGTTAGTAGCTGACAACAATGCATGTCCTCTTTCAGAGAAGCCTGTATTCGCTGCTGTTTATTACGACAAGGATGGAAATGAGACAACAAACATGTCTGAGGTTACAAAGATTGCCTTCAAGGTTAACAACCCAGCCCTCATCGCTGATGGTGCAACAGTTTCATTGAAGTCAACTTTGAGGAAGTATACTGATAACAACTTCTATGAGGTAGGTACCGTAACAGCTACGTACACCAAGGTTCTTCCTAAGGCATTCCCTGCTGACATCACATTCCGTCCAGCACAGGAAACAGGTAAGGGTACTGGTTACTTCATCGCTTACATGACGCCAGAAAATGGCTACACAGTAACCAATAAGAGCGTATATGGTTCTGTAGACTTGAATAACGTATTCTATAATCTCGACGATAACGTTAGTTTCGAAATCGCAGACGCAGCTAAGGATGCAAATGACAAGTTGACAAGTGTTAGGGCAGACAAGGCCAACAATTTTGTTGCGAAAGTTGCAGCTAAAGACTTCATTAACTCAACGACCAAGCATGCTGTTACAGCTAAGTACAACTATGGCGAGATTAGTCTTGTTAAGAATAATAAGACTGGCCAGTGGGAAAAGAAGCCTTGCTCTGTAGACTACGGTAAGAGTCTGTCAGTTACATTCGCTTGCTGGCATTCTGCAAGCAGCTATTCTTGGAAAGAACAGCCAGCACTCCAGTGGAAGGCTACTGCAAATGTAATCAAGACAGACATCAAGAACATTGCTGTTAAGAATACATATAACAATGATTTCTTCGGTGGTACATTTGCGCAGCTCTTGACTAACAAGTATCTGGAGGTTAAGGCTGGTTCAGCTCACTTGACATATGAAGGTCAGGTTGACCCATACTTCACGGTTGAAGTTGATGCCACTAACGGTCAGTTTATCTTTACTCAGACAGGTATTCAGGCAGAGAACGCTCCAACAGTTGATCACACAGAAAACTTGGAGTTCGTTGTTGTTGATGCTTATGGTCATGAGGTACCACAGTCATTCAAGGTTACTATCAAGCGTCCTGCTTCTAAGTAATTATTGCGACAACAAGAATCGGTTAGATTCTAGAACATTACTATAATACTGAGGGGGACGTTCATCTGAACGTTTCCCTCTTATTTTTAAACAATAAGGAAAGAAGAAGATGAGAAAATCATTTTTTTATATGGTTGTTTTCACCTTATTGCTGGTTCTAGGAATCAGCAGTTGTGGAAAGCCTGAACTTAAAAAGATAAGAGGCATCGTGAAAAATGTTCGCATTGATGATGATACCCTAAAGAACCTTACCGTTATGGACGGAGAAGATTCTATCGTATTTAATCTCAACGAGGTTCGTTACAACAATGGAGTGATGCTTCCTAATGATTCTGTTATTGTTGACTACATAGATGGAAAGAATGACACAGCTCGAGCTTTAGTAGTAACTGTACTTCCCAAAAATGCTGTAACAATCAATCCAGAAGACAACCAGAGCAAGAAACTCATTACAGCTCCCATAAAAAGCAATTAATAATCAGTTTTAAACTTATCAGACATGAAAAATTATAAGTTTATCATTGCATCTGCTATGCTCGCCCTCGGCACTTCAGCCGTGGCACAAGCCACCTATGTCGATAAGGACGGCAATGAGTATCAATTCAAGAAGCACTTCTACCCCGATATTCGGGGAGGTGGATAGTATACACTGGGCGAGGCTAAGTTCAAGGACTTACTCTCTCCTAATATTCAGGGAGCTATTGGCTATCAATTCTCTCCGCTTTTCGGACTCCGTGCTCAGATGAACGGACTCTGGAGCAAGGGCGGCTGGGCTGGTTTTCGCTCCAAAGTGGGAGAAAAGCCTTACAACGCCAAATATAAGTTTAAATATATGGCTCCTGGTGTAGATTTCATGTTCAACCTCTCCAACCTTTTCTGTGGCTGGAATCCGAACCGTGTGTTTAATATAAGTGCTTTCGCTGGCGGTGGTATCAACTGGGCTGGCGGCAACCAAGAGATAAACGACATCGCTGCCACGCTTGAGAACTTCAACAACTACAACCTGGAGTATCTCTGGCAGGGAAAGAAGGTTCGCCCTTACGGCAGAGCCGGTATCGACCTGGAATTCAAGGTAAGCAAGGCTGTGAGCATTATGCTCGAGGGCAATGCCAACATGATTTCAGACAAATACAACTCTAAGAAGGAAGATAACCCTGACTGGTACTTCAATGCACTGGCAGGTGTACGCATCAACCTGGGCAAGAGCTATACCAAGAAGGCTAAGCCGGTAGAGGAACCTGCTCCGGCACCAGCTCCTAAGCAGGAATATGTAGCTCCTAAGCCAGAGCCTAAGCCAGCTCCTGTAGAGAAGAAGGTAGAGGAGATTCGCCGTGACATCTTCTTCACCATCAATTCTTACAAGATTGCTCCTGCTGAGGATGCTAAGATCCGTGAGGTGGTTGACTTCCTGAACAAGAACACAGAGGCAAAGGTTGTAGTAACCGGCTATGCTGACAAGGGTACAGGCTATGACGTCATCAACGACCGCATCGCTGCCAAGCGAGTAGCAGCTGTGGTTTGGATGCTGACAAAGAAATATAATATACCTTCAGAGCGCATTACAGAAGAATCTAAGGGTGCACGTGTGCAGCCTTTTGCAGAAAATGCAGAGAACCGTGTAACGATCATGATCGCTAAGTAGTACGGTAAGTTTATAATGCGACAATCAATTATTTTAATTGGTGGCGGGGCATCCTCAAGGGGTGCCCCGTTTTTCTTTCAGCTATCCCTTCCTTCTCCCGCTCATTTTGTTATTTTTTCACCATTTCTTGCAGTTTCTCAATATTTTGTTGTACCTTTGCACAAAAATAATAATAAATTGCAAGAAAATGGGAAAGATTATATTGACGGGCGACCGTCCTACAGGTAAACTTCACCTGGGTCATTACATCGGCTCTCTGCAGCGCCGAGTACAACTTCAGAACGCTGGCGACTTCGACAGGATGTTCGTTTTCATGGCAGATGTTCAGGCTTTGACTGATAATGCCGACAATCCTGAGAAGATTCGCCAGAACATCACAGAGGTGGCTCTTGACTATCTCTCTGCGGGCCTCGACCCACATAAGTGTACACTCTATATCCAGAGTATGATTCCAGAGTTGGCTGAGTTGACTACCTATCTGATGAACCTCATCAGCGTATCTCGTGTTCAGCGTAACCCAACCGTGAAGACTGAGATCAAGATGCGTAACTTCGAGGCAAACATTCCGCTCGGTTTCTTCTGCTATCCTGTGAGTCAGGCTGCCGACATCACCGCTTTCAAGGCTACAACCGTGCCTGCCGGTGAGGACCAGGAGCCTATGCTGGAGGTAACCCGCGAGTTGGTTCGCCGCTTCAACCAGACTTATGCACCTGTTTTGGTAGAGCCGGAGATTCTGCTTCCTGAGATTGCCTGCTGCCGTCGTCTTCCTGGAACTGACGGTAAGGAGAAGATGAGTAAGAGTCTCGGCAACTGCATCTACATGAGTGACGATGAGAAGACCGTTTGGAAGAAGGTGAAGAAGATGTCTAACGGTGAGCCACGTATGAGCATGGAAGAGCCAGGACATCTGGAGGGCAATGCCGTATTCACCTATCTCGAGGCATTCTCTACTCCTGAGGATTTCGCAGAGTTCTGGCCTGAGTTCAAGACTTTGGATGAGTTGAAGGAGCAGTATGTGAAGGGTGGTATCGGTGACGGTACTTGCAAGAAGTTCCTGAACAGCGTCATCAACAAGATGCTCGACCCAATCCGTGCCCGCCGTCATGAGTTTGAGCAGGATATTCCTGAGGTATTCAATATCCTGAAGAAGGGTAGCGAGGATGCCCGCGAGTTTGCAGCCCAGACCATGGATGAGGTTCGCAAGGCTATGCGTATCGACTATTTCAGCGATGCTGCCTATATTGAGGAGCAGGCTGCGAAATATAGAGTATAGTGATTATTTATTAGTGATTAATGATAATCATTAAAGTACGTGAATAAACGAATATTACAATTAGCGGTGCCGTCGATAATATCCAATATCACGGTACCGCTTTTGGGTTTGGTGGATGTCGCCATCGTCGGGCATATCGGCGATGCGGCTTACATCGGAGCCATTGCCGTGGGGTCGATGCTGTTCAATGTCATCTACTGGCTTTTCGGATTCCTAAGAATGGGAACCAGCGGAATGACTTCGCAGGCTTTGGGAAGGAGAGATTTGGCTGAGGTACTGAGGCTCCTGGTGCGCTCTCTGAGTATCGGTGTGGGGATAGGAGTGCTGTTTTTCGTTCTCCAGAAATGGCTGATAGGCTGTGGACTGTGGGCGATGTCGCCGGAAGCGGATGTCGTAGAACTGGCACGAAGATACTGTTATGTCTGTATCTGGGGAGCCCCGGCAGTGCTAGGACTCTACGGATTTACGGGCTGGTTTATCGGTATGCAGAACACGCGCATTCCGATGATGGTATCGCTGATGCAGAATGTGGTGAACATCATAGCCTCTCTGCTGCTGGTCTTTGTCGGCGGTATGACGGTAGAAGGCGTGGCGCTCGGAACGGTTATTGCCCAATGGTGGGGATTCCTGATGGCATGTCTGTTCTATCGCATCTGTTATCGCCGGTTAAGCAAGTATGACTATTGCCGGCATCTCTTTGCTGCCGAACCGCTGAAGCAGTTTTTTTCGCTCAATAAGGATATCTTTCTCCGCACCCTCTGTCTGGTGGCGGTCAACCTCTTCTTTACGGCGGCAGGTTCCAGGGAGAGTACCATTGTGCTGGCTGTGAATACGCTGCTGATGACGCTCTTTACCATCTTCTCTTATTTTATGGATGGTTTTGCCTATGCGGCAGAGGCGTTGAGCGGCAAGTATTATGGAGCTCGAAACATGGGAGCATTCCGCGAGGTGGTTAGAAGAACGATGGGTTTTGGAGCTGTCGTGGCTGTAGGTTTCACCTTATTATATATAGTGGGTGGCGAGAATTTCCTCTCTTTGCTCACGAGCGATAAGCAGGTGATAGCTGCATCGGGCGAATATTTCTGGTGGGCTGTGCTGATTCCGCTGTCTGGCATGTCGGCATTCGTCTTCGATGGCATCTTTGTAGGCATTACCCAGTCTAAGTCGATGCTCTGTTCTACCGCCGTAGCCTCGGCTTCGTTCTTCGGTCTGTTCTTCGGCTTGCATCCTTTCCTGGGCAATCATGCCCTGTGGTTGGCCTTCATTCTCTACCTTCTGTTGAGGGGAATCGTACTGTTCGTCATTTACCATAAAAAACTGCGGTAAATGACGAATTGTCTTTTTATAGGATATATTAGTAGAAATAATGTACATCTTTCATAAAAATTGCACACTGAATTCTAGTGTGCGCATTTTTGTGAAAAACTACATTAATATAGTTTAAATCTTAGGCTTATATTCTTTTTCTTAGCCGAAAATTAGTAATTTCGCAGAGCAAAACTTAAAAAGAAAAGAGTAAATGACAGCAGAAGAATATTATCAGCAAGGTAACGCCTGGCGCAAGCAGGGTGACTTTAAGCGTGCCCTCGACTGCTATATGGAGGCCATAGCCCTCGATCCGGAGAGCCCTGCCGTAGCAGCCAAGGAGATGTTGGATGATATCATGAGCTTTTATTGCAAAGACTACTACAATCCATAACAACCGACATGTGGACAGCAGGAGCTTTGTTTACTCCAATGGTAAAGATAATTAGTAAGAAATTAGAATATGAGTAAGATTAAAGGGGCTATTGTAGTCGACACCGGGCGTTGCAAGGGATGCTCGCTCTGTGTGGAGGCTTGTCCTCAGCATGTCATCGCATTGGCAGAGAAAAAAGTCAATGTGCATGGTTACCGTTATGTAGAGGCAGCTGTACCTGATGCGTGTGTTGGTTGCACTTCGTGCGCCATCGTGTGTCCGGACGGCTGTATCACTGTTTATCGTAAGAAGGAGGACTAAATAATGGCAAATCAGAAAGTTACATTAATGAAAGGCAATGAGGCGATAGCCCATGCCTGTATCAGATGTGGTGCGGATGGTTTCTTCGGCTATCCTATCACACCTCAAAGTGAGATTATAGAGACGCTGGCTCTGCTCAAGCCATGGGAAACATCAGGTATGGTGGTTCTGCAGGCTGAGAGTGAGGTGGCGGCTATCAACATGGTTTATGGTGGCGCTGGTGCCGGTAAGCGTGTCATTACCACTTCTTCAAGTCCGGGTGTGGCTTTGATGCAAGAGGGTATCTCTTACATGGCTGGTGCTGAGATTCCGGGCGTTATCGTCAATGTGCAGCGTGGCGGTCCGGGTCTGGGTACCATCCAGCCATCCCAGAGTGATTATTTCCAGGCTACCCGCGGTGGTGGTAATGGCGACTATAATGTGATTGTGCTGGCTCCTGCATCTGTTCAGGAGATGGCTGATTTCGTTGATCTCGCCTTTACGCTTGCCTTTAAGTATCGCAATCCTGCGATGATTCTGAGCGATGGTGTCATTGGTCAGATGATGGAGAAGGTGGTTCTGCCTCCTGTCAAGCCTCGTCGTACCGAGGAGGAGATTGCCAGGGAGTGTCCTTGGGCTACCATCGGCCGTCCGAAGAGTCGTCCTGTCAACATCATGACCTCTCTGGAACTCAAGCCTGAGGTGATGGAGGAGCGCAATATTGCTCTTCAGGAGAAATACAGAAAAATCCGTGAAACCGAGGTTCGTTATGAAACCGAGCAGATGGATGATGCCGACTATGTTATCGTAGCCTTCGGTAGCGCGGCACGTATTGCCGAGAAGAGCATCGAGAGTGCGCGTGAGCAGGGCATCAAGGTAGGATTGTTCCGTCCTATCACCCTCTGGCCTTTCCCTGAAAAGGAGATTCACGAACTCGCCAAGACCAAGAAGGGCATTTTGGTTGTAGAAATCAATGCCGGTCAGATGGTTCAGGATGTGCGACTGGCTGTGAATGGTCAGACTCCTGTGGAGCACTTTGGTCGTCTGGGCGGTATCGTACCGGAGCCGGAGGAAATCGTTGAAGCATTAAAGAAGTTAATAAAATGAATGATATAATTTCACCAGAGAATCTGGTATATAAGAAGCCTACGCTGATGAACGATACCCCGATGCACTATTGCCCGGGGTGTTCGCATGGCGTAGTTCATAAGCTCGTTGCCGAGGTTATCGAGGAGATGGGCATGGAGGATAAGACGGTAGGCGTATGTCCGGTGGGCTGCGCTGTCTTTGCTTATCGCTATTTGGATATTGACTGGCAGGAGGCTGCTCATGGTCGTGCACCTGCTGTAGCTACGGGCATCAAGCGCTTGTGGCCTGATCGTCTTGTCTTCACTTATCAGGGCGATGGCGATTTGGCGTGCATCGGTACCTGCGAAACTATCCACGCCCTGAACCGTGGTGAGCACATCGCCATCATCTTCATCAATAATGCCATCTATGGTATGACCGGCGGACAGATGGCGCCAACCACCCTGTTGGGTCAGAAGACTGCTACCTGTCCTTATGGTAGAGATGCTGATCTTCATGGTTATCCACTTAATATTACCGAGTTGGCAAGCCATCTGCAGGGTACTTGTTATGTAACCCGCCAGAGTGTGGAGACCGTGGCAAGCATCAAGAAGGCAAAGAAGGCTATCCGCAAGGCGTTCGAGGCAAGCATGCAGGGCAAGGGCTCCAGCCTGGTAGAGATTGTTTCTACCTGCAACAGCGGTTGGAAACTCTCCCCTGTTGAGGCTAACAAGTGGATGGAAGAGAACATGTTTAAGCAGTATCCTAAGGGTGACCTGAAGGATACAACGGGAATGTAAGTGAAGAGTGAAGAACGAAGAGTGAAGAACGAATTGCTCTTCTAATATAATAATAGAACAATGAAGACAGAAATCATTATATCCGGTTTTGGTGGTCAGGGCGTTCTCTCTATGGGAAAGATTCTGGCTTATTCAGGACTGATGGAGGATAAGGAGGTAACCTGGATGCCTGCTTACGGACCAGAGCAGCGTGGCGGTACAGCCAATGTAACGGTCATTGTGAGCGACAGTCGCATCTCTTCGCCTATCCTGAGCCATTATGATGTAGCCATCGTGCTCAACCAGCCGTCGCTCGACAAGTTTGAGCCGAAGATTAAACCAGGCGGCATCCTGATTTATGATGGCTATGGTGTGATGAATCCTCCACAGCGTAAGGACATCACCATTTATCGCATTGATGCGATGGACAAGGCTGCCGAGATGAAAAACTCCAAGGTGTTCAATATGATTGTTTTGGGCGGTCTGCTGAAGGTTTGTCCTGTAGTTAGCACCGATGGTTTGAACAAGGCGCTTTACAAGTCATTGCCAGAGCGCCATCATGGTTTGATTCCGCTGAACATGCAGGCAGTGGAAGAGGGAATGAAGATTATCGAAAAGGTAGATTAAATTCAATCATCAGTATAGATAAGGGAGCGGGCTGCGTTGCAATGCAGTTCGCTCCCTTGTTTTATTAGGATGGGTTGAAAAGGAAAATAAAAGAATGATGCAAATAGCACGATGCAGATTACATGATCCAATTTGCATCATATCGTGTACAGCATTCAAAATCTGGTATTGATAGTTTTTTTCGTATCTTAAACTAAAGAAAGTTGTTCTTTTCCTTGGCATTTCCAATTCTTTTCCTTAATTTTGTGGCGTTAATTTAAAAGAAAGGAATAATATGGAAACGATTAATATTCAGTTTCAAGTACCTTCTACAGGTCAATATACGCTTGACGAATTTGTCGCTAAGCTCAAAGACTATGCTGAAAAATTAGCCAGTTCTATCTCTAAATCAGGAAACAGTTATCAGGAAACTTATATGAGCCAGGCAGAGCAGGAAGCCTATGTGGCAGAAAGCCTCAACCGTGCTCTTGATGAACTGGAAGCTCATAAGAAGAATGGGACTAAGCCGATGAATGCTCGTGATTTGTTGAGAAGACTTCGGGAAGAGGAGGCGTAGTATGAAGGTTAAAATTTATACGGAAAAAGAATTTGAGCGACAACTTAGAAAGCTTTCCTTGCTGGTAAATTGATTATCAAGGATCATACGATGGCTGCCCTTGGTTTGGGTGGTAAACCGTATAAGAAAATAAAGGTGACGCATCTTATTTGATGCGCCACCTTTTTAAATGATATGCCTTGTTGCCCCTGATTTGCGACAAGCTTTGGTCTAGTTGCCCCTGATTTGCAACAAAAACGACCTTTTTTTGCCACTGATTTGCAACAAATGCGTATGAATAATGCAAATACCTTATTATATATACATCTAATCTGCTTTATTCCGCCAATCGGATGCTCATCGGGCTTACGGTGATGAGGCGCTTTTTGTATAAATCGCCCACGGCACGCTTGTAAACCTTCTTGCTCACATGGAAACGCTCGTAGATGTCGTCGGCCTCGCTCTTGTCGCCAAGGTTACACTCGCCATCGTTGTCCAAGAGATACTGGTAGAGGGTTTCGGCGAAATCGGCAGTCTGCAGAATGCCGGTCTTCTGCAGGGTGACGTCTATCTTTCCGTCAGGACGGACTCTTCCGATGTAGCCCTTCATCTTGTCACCCGTATGGATGTACTGGAAGATTTGGTCCTGATAGAGGAGACCCGGATACTGGTTGTCGATGATAACCTTGAAGCCGAGGTCGGTCTTCTGCCAGATGAGGAGATCCACCTCATCACCATGCTTGTAGTGAGGATGGTCTTCGTTGAGATAACGCTCAATCTTGGCAGAGGCAACGATGCGATAGCTCTCCTCGTCGATGTGGATATGCACGATGTAGGAGTTGCCGAGCACCATGCGCTTCTTCTGCTCGCGGAATGGGCAGAAGATGTCCTTCATCAGCCCCCAGCCCAGAAAGGCTCCGTATTCGTTGACCCATTTCACTTCGAGATAGGCGAAATCGCCCACCTTTGCCAAAGGGGTTTCGGTGGTTGCTATGAGGCGCTCTTCCTGGTCGAGATAGATGAAGACATCCAGCTCGTCGCCGATGCCTGCGTCTTCAGGTACGTAGCGGGATGGAAGGAGGATTTCTCCCTCGTCGCCACCATCGAGATACAGACCGAAATCAACTTTCTTTACGATGCGAAGGCGATTGTAATCGCCGAGTTTTATCTTTTTGCTCATATAATATTATCTTCAGTTTTTTCTTCTGTTGTTGGGGCTTCTGCAACTTTTGCAGTTTCTTCCTGGCTATCAGCAGCTCCTGCTTCCACCGTCTTCTCAATCATTCCATCCTTGAGATGGATGGTGCGGTCGGTGATGGCAGCAAGGCCCTCATCATGAGTTACGATGACGAAAGTCTGACCGAACTTGTCTCTGAGGTCGAAGAAGAGCTGGTGAAGCTCAGCCTTGTTCTTGGTGTCGAGACTTCCTGATGGCTCATCGGCAAGGATGACGGCAGGATTATTGACCAAAGCTCTCGCCACGGCTACACGCTGTTTCTCACCACCGGATAACTCGGCAGGCTTGTGACTGGCTCTATCGCTCAAGCCCATGAACGCCAGTAACTCCTCGGCGCGCTCTTTGGCTTCTTTTCGGCTCTTGCCTGCAATGAAGGCAGGAATCATGATGTTCTCCAGAGCGGTGAACTCAGGGAGAAGTTGGTGGAACTGGAAGACGAAACCGAGATGCTGGTTGCGGAAATCGCTCAGTTTCTTGGTGCTGAGGCTGCTTACATCGATGCCATCAACCATGATGCTGCCACTGTCAGGCTTGTCGAGGGTACCGATAATCTGGAGGAGTGTAGTCTTGCCGGCACCACTAGGACCGACGATACTTACCACCTCGCCCTTGTCAATATGCAGGTCGATGCCCTTAAGCACCTGCAGGGAGCCGAAGCTCTTGGTTATACCTTTTATATCTATCATTTTCTTACTCAAAATTATTTTGCAGGCAAAATTAAGCAAAATATTTGGAAATGCCTAATTTTAAGAGATAAAAAGAAATAAGGAGGGATATAAAAAAACAAAACGAGCCTTATTCTTGCAAATAAAGCTCGTTTCAGTACTCAATTCTGTATTACTTTCTATAAAATGTATGTGTTATTTCAACCCATCGGCATCGCCGGTGGTCTTCAATCCGTTGCTCTTTTCTCTAGGGATGATATTCACCTTTTTCGTCACTGTGTTCTCGATAAGGTTGGCATCGAATGCCATCTTTTTGTCGGTGCAGTTGATGTTCTCAAAGGTGAAATCTACCAGGCGGTATTTTTCGCTCTTGCCCACATCGAAGAAGTTGTCGCAATCCATCTGGATGTTCTTCATTGTGATGTTGTTGCACTGGCTCAATGGCATATCCTTTCGATTGCCAGGCTTGAAGAACTGGGTCCATGGGCGGATGACGAGGAAACTGCCGGTCTTGCCCTGTATGTTATCAACCGTTACGTACTCGTAATGCTGAGGTGTATCTGGGCGCATCTTCAGCCAGAGCACGCGCTGTGCATTGCCCACCTTGATGTTGCGTAATACGATGTTGCGGTCTTTCACGCTCTCGCTGCCAAGGGTTAAGCATCCGTGCACTCTACCATAGGTGCAGTTCTGGATGAGCACATTATATACCGGTCCATTCTCTGGTGCCTGGTCTGCCCAGGTGCCCTTACCGCCCTTGATGGCGATGGCATCATCGTTTACGCTCATGTAGCAGCCATCTACCAGCACATCGTGACAAACATCAATGTCGATGGCATCGCTGCTTGGTGCCCGCATGCCACTGGTTGGGGCGAAGATGGTGCAGCCAAGGAAGCGGACGTGGTCGCAACGGTAGATGTGGTTGGTCCAGAACGGACTGTTCTGAATATGTACATCCTGCAAGGTTACGTTGCTTGAGTTGCTGATATAGACGAGGCGGGGACGCTGTGCATCCTTGTTGGTGCATTCACGGTTCCAGGTGCGACGAATCCAGAACTCCTCCCAATAGTGATAACCATTTCCATCGATGGTTCCAGGACCGGCGATGGTAAAGCCATCACATTTGTCTGCATTGATGAAGGCTGAGAAGTATTTGCAGGTCTCGCCCTCGATGCGAGTTTCTACCACAGGGAAGTTGGCGATGCGGTCGCTGCCTTTCAGTTTTCCGCCTTCTGAAACATAGAGATGAGTCTTTGGCTTGAAGAAGAGGGCACCGCTCTGATAGGTTCCGGTAGGTACTACGATAACGCCGCCGCCATCTTGGGCTGCACGGTCGATGACAGCCTGGATAGCCTTGGTTTGAATCAGAGTGCTATCCGTTTTTACGCCATAATCGGTGAGGACGTATTTCTTGCCTAAGGTATCTACGTTCACCTTTTGGGCGTTGCTGAACCAGGCATCCATCTTTGTGCCGTCGGGCCAGAGTTCGGTTTGTGCCTTCTTGGCTTTCTTCTGTTTCTTTGCGGCATTGGCGCTTAGTGGCGAAAACGCCACCAGGCAAGCCATCAGCCAGATATATTTCTTCATGATTTGTTTCCTTTTTTACCCTTTTACCTTTAAAAAGCCTTTTTACTTTTTTACTTTTAAAAGCTTGTAATACTCTGCAGCACCGAGCAGGAGGCAACCTGTGCCGTAGTCCTCGAAGTCTGGGACAGAGGTGAAGGTGACAGGCTGACCGGCTGCAGGATCCTTTCCTGTTCCCTGGTTGTAGCCGATGAAACCATCCTCGTGAACCGATGCGGCAAGAGCCTTCCATGCCTTGTCCATCGCCTTCTGATAGGTGGCTCTAGGAAGAATGCCCTGCTGAACACCCCATGCCATACCATAGAGGAAGAGGCCTGTACCGGTCATCTCTGGACCGCCATAGTTGGCAGGACAAACGAGGCTTACGTTCCAGTAGCCATCCTCGCGCTGGCATTTCAAGATGGCTTTACTCATCAAGATAAAGTCTTTTTTCAGATACTGATAGTATTTATCTTTCTTTGGCAAAGTCTCCATCACGCGGACCAGGGCTGCATATACCCAACCGTTGCCACGGCTCCAATAGCAGTTGCTGCCATCCTTCTCCTTGTAAGGTGGCACGTAGTCCTTGTCTCTCCACCAGAGACCCTCTTTTTTGTTAAAGAGACCATTAGCCAGGGTATCACGGCTCCATTTATAGGAATTTATTGCATAATCCAGATACTTGCGCTCTCCGGTAATCTTGGCATACTTGGCGTAGGCTGGCATCGCCATCTGGATAGCGTCAATCCAGGTCCAGTAGTTTACTCGGTTGGTGCCCATCTGATGGTCCAAGTTCTCCTTCACCTTGCTCAAGTCCTTCTTGCCGCCGGTCTGAACGTAGCGGTCTATGTAGGTTTGCTGGCAGCACTGGTTGTCGGCATCGGTATCTTTCACGCTGCCACGGGCTGTCCACTTGTGGTAATCCGCCCATTTGTCGGTGTAGTCGAGATAGCGCTGCTGAGGGTCAATCTCGTAAAGTGCCATCAATCCCTCGTAATATACGGCACGAGTCCAGAGGTTGCTGGTGCGGATTTTCTTTACGAATGTGTCGAGAGTAGGGTCGCTGTACTTCGTCATGAAGTAGTTGTTGGTGCGATTGGCTACTTCCAGAATTTCATTTTGCAATGCGCTCTGGGCAGAAACAGAAGTCAAACCCAGGAGCATGAAGAGCGATGAAAAGATCAGTTTTTTCATTTGTCTTGTTATTAATGTTTGTTTATTATTAATTGTTTTAGTCAAGAATTAGAGAAATAAACTCTTGAATTATTGAATTCTCTAATTCTTGACAGATATTTATTTATTTGTTTACTTGATTTCCACGAGTTTCACGGTGCTGTTCAGACCGCTTGGCACAGGAGTCCATTTCTCGTAAGTGGTCTTCTTGTAGTTGATATCTACCACGTTGATTTCCTTCATCTTGCGCCACTTAACGCCCTGGCGGTCCATTTCTGTGATGCGGTTGGCTGGCAGGTTGGTTACCTCGATGCGGAGGGTGTTCTTGCCCTTTACCAGCTTGTCCTGGCAGTTGAGAATGTAAGGCACAGCCCAGGCACAACCCACGTATTCGCCGTTGATATAGACACGGGCACTCTCTCGTACATCTCCCAGGTCGATGGTCCACAGTTTCTTGGCATCATCCTTCGACAGTTTGATGGTGGTTTCGTAAACACCTGTTCCCATCATCACCTTCGCCTTGTCGCTGAGGCCTTCCCAAGACTTTACGCCCTTCAGGTTGAAGGTTTCGCCTACCTTAGGAGCATCTTCGGTGAATGACAGCTTCCAGGAATTCTCTGTCAGGTCGATGGTCTTGCTATCCGCAGCAGCAATGGCTTCCTTGCCGCCTACCTTCACCTTAGAACCGAGTTTCCACTCATCTACGGGTTTGTTTGATGTGATGAGGATGCGGCTCTCGCCACTCTTCAGGTTCAGTTCTATGCCCTTGTCGCTGATAGCCGCTTCGTGGTATTCGCCCGTCATAGGGTTGTACCAGATGCCATGCTTCTCGTTCACGGCCAAAGCCACGCTAGAAGCGATGTCCTTGCTGGTGAGGTTGGCGATGAAGTAATGATGACCGATGCTGTTGGCACGGCGAATCATCTTCAAGCCCAGGTTCTTTCTCATCAGTTCCGGTTTTGCCGCCTGTTCCATTGCCTTGATATTATCGCCCTTGATAATCTTGGCGCCTTGTGATTTCAATTCTGATATGTGCTCAATCACGTCGCTTGGCATGATGTTGTTGCCAGGAATGATGATACCTTTGTATCGGGTTCCGGCAGCCGTTTCAATCATGCCGTTTTTAAAGGTACACGTGCGGAGATACTTGTCGCTGATGTAGTCGCAGTCGAACCCTGCCTTGTCGATGTCGAGAATCACCTTGATAAACTCTGGTGCCTTCTTCGCCATACTGTGGATGTCGAATTGCATCAGCCAGTTTTTGGTATCCTTGCGCCACATATCTCTTACTGGCAGATAAACCAGGAAATCGTTGTCAGGCTGTCCCCACTGCAGATAGGTCTGGCAGTTGGTGATGTATTTCATCAGTTCCGGAGCATCGCGCCAGATACTGTTGGTAGGACTCATATCCACCGAAGCATAGAATTTCCAGCCTGGCCATGTATCGTTTTTAGGCGAATAGGCGGTGCCATGGAAGAACATGTGGTTTACGCCGGCGCAGAACATCAGGTCCATATCCGGTTTCATCTGGCTTAGGGATGTGCGGAAGTGCTCGGTGAGCCAGGTGAAGGTTTCGCTGGATGTATATTTCTTTCCGGTGATGTGTGCTGCTGATGGGGCATATTTCAGCATACTCAGGTCGCTGAAGTTAGGACGGGTCTTTCCCGGATCCTTGCGCAGTCCCTTGATGCCGAAGTCGGTCAGTCCAAAGCCTTCAATCTCCGGGATGTCAACAGCAGCATAGCAGTCGATGAGGTTGGCTGGTGAACCGTGTGCCTGGTTGCGGGTGATGGCACCACGCTTGTTTGACCATTTGGTCCACTGTTCGGTGAAGTTATGGAGCAGCATGTCGCCCAGGGTTTCACGGTAATCGCTTACCACCACGGCATCGCCATCCAGGAACTCTGGGAACTTATCCTGCAGTTTATATCCGTGAAATTTCTCGAATTCCGTCAGGAGGGTAGGCGTCCAGTTGGCACCATATACCTCGTAGCTGTCGTTGAAGAAGGTATGAGGATATGGAGTCTTCGATGCCACGAAGGCGCTGTCGATGTGCTGTAGATAATTGGCCACGGCAGTAGAGTCGAAATGGTCGATAACGTATCCCTCTCCTCCAGGTGCGGCACGCTTCACCTTCTGTCGGGTACGGCTTTCGTAGAGAGCGATGACGCGTTTCTTGTTCTTTGCTCCTTCTACCGGGAACGCCTTGATGACCTTCAGTTTGGCAAAATCACGTTCTTTCTGAGGCACGTTGAATTCTATCTCCATCAGTTTCTGCTTTACATCCACGATGGTATCCACGAACACCGCCTTGCATGCCGCCTCGCTGATAGGTACCCAAGGACCACCGAAAGGCCATCCTGTGCCGGTAGACATATCGGTCTCGATGCCCACCTGCTTGTTTTCCTTCTCAACAAATTTGAGCATATCCATCCATTTAGGCGAGAGATAAGGGATATCGTTCTTGTCGTTGCCCTGTACGCCATAGAGCGGTGTTATTTCCACGGCACCGATACCTGCCTTGGCGTATTCGTCAAGGTTCCATTTCAGGTTTTCCTGATCCACGGCAGATCCCATCCACCACCATCTTACGCCCGGTTTGGCTTCCTGCGTAGGGGTAGGAAGCAACTGAGCCTGGCTGTTGAGTGAAGACAACAATGCCAAAGCAAAGGATAATCCTATGAATTTATGATTTCTTTTATTGTTCATCATATTGGGTTTTATTAAGTTGATCTTAATTGTTTATTCTTCGTTTGCAAAGATAGCGAAAAATACCCAATAATAGCCGTATTATGATTCTTAAAAATGTAAAATAGTACAAATATGCTAGGTGTTTTGCCAAAAAGTCAAGGAAGTGCATAAAAAAAGATAATCTGGCAAAGCGCAAGGTCATCTTATTTATGAATTAGTACAATTTTAATAGAAAAAATCTAGCGACACCGTGAAATGCGGTGTCGCTAGAATGCTGCAATATTTACTTGAGAAGTTTCTTCTTCTTCTCGATGAACTGGAACATCTTGTTGCCTAACTCCTGAGCACCATTGGCATCGAAGTGGAGAACATCGCTGCGCAGACTGGCGTTCGGCACATCTACCACATAGATGCTCTTGTCTTCCTGGGTGAGTCGATGCTGGGCATCTTCCACGCCTTGGCTCCATTGTTGGCTTTTATGCGAGATTCCACCAATTCTACATATTTCTCTGCTACTTGTTCTTCAGAAAATCAATCTCTACGATTCTCAATACCGGTTTGCCTTTCTTGATTCCTATGAAATCGAGGGTGCTTGCCTTGCCGCCCGCCAGCTCCTTGGTGTCGCTGAGCTGGGTCTTGCTCTTGGCATCGCCCATCATCCTGATGGTGATATCCTTCGCCTTCACCGGCTTGTCTATCTTGACATGAACATAGCCGAGGCAGGCGTAGGTGTAACCCTCCCAAACCTTCTTCTTGCCGGCAAAGATGGCGAGCGGATACATCTTGTCTCTCCAGCCCGTAAGTTTCACGGTGATTTCGTCTACTTTCTCTTTCTTGGCAAACTGATAGGTAATCCAGGCATTCTCAGGCTTGCCATCGCTCTTCCATTCGGTGGTCTCATCGTCATCGAAAGTTTTCTGGACATCTTCCTGGCTTACGCTAGCCACGGCACCGGTGATGTCGATGGTCTCCTTGATATCGGTATAGGATGGGGTAGATGGAGTTTCTCCACGAGAAAGGTCGCCCTTCAAGCTGAACTGAGGCAGGTAGTGCTCGATATCGACCTTCTCGGTCTTCAAGTCGATGCTTGCCACGCCCTTGATGCCATCAGCACCAGCACAGATTGTGATGTTTCCTGGGTTCACGGTACTGCGGATCAAGACTCTGTTTACACCGCATTCTACTGGCAAATCAATCTTTCCGATGTAATTATCGAAGGTATTGTCGCTATCTGTTGAATCGAGAATATCAGCTGCCTTGCGGGCTGCCTTCTGTTCTGCTGTCTCGTTCTTATCTACCACGAGGCTCTGCTTCTTGGCCGCAAGTGCCCTTTTGGTTTCCTCGTTGGGAGTAGCCAATCCGCCAATCCATTCCATTTCGCCCTGATAGTTGAAGTGGATGGTTCGGTTGTCGAGTGGACAGCGTCTGTCCTGCTTATCTACCACCTCTACCTGGATGAGCGCCATGTCGGCACCATCAGCCTTGAAACCTTCCGGATTCTGGATGCTGGTGAGCTTGATGTGATGAGGCTCGCCCGCAGTTTCGATGGCATAACGGCTTGTTTCTTTCTTGGTCTTGGCATCTTTTGATTTCTTATCAGATTTATCGTATGTATAAGCAACAGCTTCAATCTTTCCAGCCTCGAAAGGTACATTCTTCCAGGTGAAAAGCCACTGGTTGCTGCGTTCGCCCATGCCCAGACTCTTGCCGTTGACAAAGAGTTCTACCTCGTCGCCGGTACTTACCACATATTCTGTCTGCTTGATGGTGCCTGGCTTGTAGTTCCAATGTCCCACGATATAGGTGGCATCCTTTTCAGGAGATACCCAGCCGTTCCACATCACCTGATGAGTGAAGAAGGCATCCTTCGGAATGCGCATCGCATCGGTTACACCGCTCGAACGGTAGTTTGCCTCACCACGATGATGGGTGTTGGTATCTGAGAAGATGATCTTGGTACCGCCATCGCTTACTCTTTTGCCGGTGCCCGGACGCTCCTGCCAGTATTCGAACCAGCGCTCTACCATGCTTGCTGCAAAGGTATCCATGTTGTGATTGTATTCGAAGGCAGGCTTGCCACGATACAATGGTCCGTCGCCTTCCTTATGGTAAGGATAGCTCTGCTCATCCCAGTATTTACGCAAACCCTCGTCGCGATGATACTCCATCGACCACATCGGGTGCTTCTTACTCTTGTTGATGTAAAGCATCTCGCCGCCATATTCAGCCTCGTTGATGTTGAGCATCTCTCGGCTGCCGCTGGCTCTGCCTCCGTGAGGATCGAACTCATCGCGGATGGCTTTCATCTGTAGCATGTGCTCGCGGCTCACGCCCTTGTTTCCGATTTCATAGAAGATGATGCTAGGGTTGTTGCGGTTGTAGATGATGGCTTCCTTCATCAGTTCCAGGCGCTGTTCCCATCTGCGGTCGAAGACATCCTTCTCTGCATCACCTGCTGGCATCGCCTGAATCAGTCCCACACGGTCGCAGCTCTCGATATCCTGTTTCCAAGGGCAGACGTGCATCCAGCGAACCAGGTTACCGCCTGATTCTACCATCAGTTTGTTACTGTAGTCGCTCAACCAGGCAGGAACGCTCATACCCACGCCAGGCCACTCGTTGGAGGTGCGCTGCGCATAGCCGTGCATCATGATGGCACGGTCGTTGAGATAGAACTTGCCTTCACCGAACTGGGTCTTGCGGAAACCGGTCTTGGTCACCACATCATCAATCTTGCTTCCGTCATCCGCCTTCAAGAGGGTCTTCACGGTGTAGAGATATCCATATCCCCAGCTCCAGAAGTGGGCGTTGTTCAGGAGTCCGCTCACCTTCACTGTCTTGGTTTCGCCTGGCTTCAAGGTATATCTTTCGCCATCAAAATGGCCCACTTCCTTGCCGTCAGCGTCCAGAATCTTGGCGAAGAAGCGGAAAGAGCGAGACTTGGAATCCTCATTCCTTACCTGCGATTCTGCATTCACCGTTACCTTCTTTCCTGCAATATCATAGTTGCTGCCATAGATATAGATACCTGTGGTCTTGAGATTATTGTAGAGCGGAAGAGTCTGGTAAAGTTTGTCGGTGATGTGGAGGAACACATTCTTTGGAATACCGCCATAGTTGGCATTGAAGTTCTTGTCGTTCCACTGGAAACGCTGACCGCTGGTGCGCTCACGATAGTTCCAGGAGTTATCCACACGTACGGCTATGACGTTTTCACCTTTTATAATATAAGGTGTCAGGTCGAATCCGCTTGCCATCACACCATTCTCGGTATATCCCACTTTCTTGCCATTGAGCCAGATGTCGGCACCGAAGCGCACGCCCTCAAACTCGATGAAATACTTGCGGTCGCCCACTTCTTGGATATGGAAGTGCTTGCGATACCACATGATGGTGTCGCTGAGGTGTTCGATAGAAACCTTGAACGCTTCTTTCTCGTTAAAGGCACGAGGCAGCGTAATCTGTTTCCAACCGGCATCCTTGTAGTTTGCCAGTTCTGCTCCCTGGAAGTCGCCCACCTTGAGCAACCATCCCCCATTAAAATTGAGCTTTGTCCTTTCTACTGCATACATCTGGCATAGCGAGATGAAAGCGAGTAGAAGCAGAAATAGTCTTTTTCTCATTCGATTTTGTTTTGATTGTTTTGTTGCGTTATTATTCTAATTTTGTTTCAAAGTTACGAAAAGAATGTATATTTCTTATGGATTTTTGTACGATTTCATGTTCTTTTGTTCGAGTTTCTACTATTTCCGTTTTATAAAATTGAAAGTGTCTACTGAAATCAGAAAAACAGAAAATGTTATGCCAAATGTCATAGCTCAAATATCAAAAGAATAGGTTGGGTATGGAGCGAAATGAGTATTTTTGCAGCAGAAATTTTAAACAAGCTAATAACAAGAATAATATGAATAGTGTTTTAGAAGGTCGTCCTGCCTTGAAAAAGGAGGTCGAGAAGATTGCTGAAGTTGCCGGTTATCTCTGGCAGAATGGTTGGGCTGAGCGTAATGGTGGTAACATCACTGTAAACGTTACCGACTTGGTTGATGACGAAATCAAGGCTTTGCCAGCTATCAGCGAAGTAAAGCAGATTGGTACAGCATTGCCTGCATTGAAGGGCTGCTACTTCTTCTGCAAGGGTACAGGTAAGCGTATGCGCGACTTGGCTCGCTGGCCTATGGAGAACGGTTCTATCATCCGCATCCTCGACGATTGCGCCAGCTATGTTATCATCGCAAATAATCCTGTAATGCCAACATCTGAGTTGCCTAGTCACTTGAGCGTTCATGCCCGTCTCATCGAGAAGGGTTCCAACTATAAGGCTACTGTTCATACTCACCCTATCGAGCTTATCGCCATGAGCCACAACAAGAAGTTCATGGGCAAGGATGTGTTGAGCAACCTGCTCTGGAGCATGATTCCAGAGACCAAGGCTTTCTGTCCACTCGGTTTGGGTATCGTTCCTTATCAGTTGCCAGGCAGTTTGAAACTTGCTGAGGAGACCTTGAAGGAGTTGGAGGATTATGATGTAGTGATGTGGGAGAAGCATGGTGTCTTTGCCAAGGGCTTGGACGTGATGGATGCCTTCGACCAGATTGACGTACTCTCTAAGAGCGCCAAGATTTACATCGATTCCAAGTGCATGGGATTCGAGCCTGATGGTATGAGCCAGGAGGATATGGCTGAGATGACCAAGGCATTTAATTTGCCAAGATAATATAGGCTTTAGATAAAGAAAATAAGTTTTAAAGATTGTTTTCTATAAGAATTTTTGGTTTAGATAATTAAGTTTAGTAAAAAGACCCCGAGCATTGTGAAATACTCGGGGTTCCTTTTTTGTTATATAAGTTGTGGCAAGAAGCTTGAGATAATCAAGACGATGATGCCGACAATTAATACGGAGATGGTCTTCTTTGAGCAGCCTTTCCATTCCTTTAGGATGATGCCCCATACATTCGAGAATACTACGTTGAGCGCCATCAGAATGCAGAACGATAGGGTCATGAGGGTAGGAGATTCGGTGAGGAACCCCTTGCCCAGTGACAGTCCGAAGAACTGGCTGTACCACAAGGCACCAGCCAAGACACAATAGAGAATGTTATTGCTCCAAACCTCCTGGTTCTTGTAATCGCTCCAAGTATGATTCTTGGTGTTCTGATAGAAACAGTAGATGGCATTGGTGATGAAACCACCTAGGGTAACCAGGAAGGTGGCTGGCAAGGTCTTGTACATATCAGGAGTGAAACTGCCGAAATGGATATCGGAACCGAAGGTGAGACCCACATTGAAGCAGCCGCTCATGAAACCAGCCAGCAAGGCGATGGCAAGTCCCTTAGGGAAGTTGAAGTCCTTTACTGCCGCCTTCTTCTCTTCTTCTGAGAGCGATGCCGCCTTCATACTACCTGCCACACCGATGATGGCGATACCGAGAAGAGTGACTACCACGCCGAGAATTACGCTGAAGGTAAGCGATGAGAGGGCGTCCATCTCCGGGAAGAAGATGTTGAGCAATACAGGTCCCATGATGGTGCCGAGACCTGCACAGGTTCCCAAGGCGATGCTCTGTCCCAATGCTACTCCCAGATAGCGCATGGAAAGACCGAAGGTCAGTCCACCTACGCCCCAGAGTACACCGAAGAGCATGGTCATTGCTACGTTGAAGCCATAACCGTCGAATAATTCAAAGAAGGAATGGCCGCTTGGAACAGCGAGCATTGCGCCTAAGAAAGGCAAAATAAGCCATGCGAACACACCCTGAACTACCCAGTAGGATTCCCAACTCCAATCCTTAATCTTGTTGATTGGAACGTAACAGCTGGACTGGCAGAATGCGCCGATGGCTATGATTAAAAGTCCTATTAATATTTCCATATTGTTTAGTAATTAAGTGAAGAGCGATTTTGAGTGAAGAACGAAGAGTGAAGAATTCATGTGTTTTTTTAGCCATAAGACTATTGAATTCTTCGTTCTTCACTCTTCAGTTAAATCGTTCTTAAACTCGCTTTGCGAGTACCTCAGCCTCGTACTTCTCGATGTCTGCGATGTACTCTTCGCCAACAGGGATGTTGTTCTTCAAGTTGAAGTAATCATATACTGCACCGAATGGCAATGTCTTCTCTTCTTCGAGGAGAGCCAGGCGCTGGAAGAGCTTGCCCTCGTCCTCGTACTTGCGGAGGGTATCAAGTGGCTCAAGGAATGCCTGCAACAATGACTTCTGGGCAGCACGAACACCGATGATGTAAGCACCGATGCGGTTGATAGAACCGTCGAAGTAGTCGAGACCGATGTGAGCACGGTCGAGTGCGTTGGCACGAACCAACTCTGAGAAGAGGTTGCGTGTGTTGTCATCGAAGAGGGTTACGTGGTCTGAATCCCAGTGCATTGGGCGAGATACGTGGAGCATCAGCTCAGGAACGAAGAGCAGGAGTGCAGAAACTGCATCAGATACGTTCTCTGTTGGCTCATAGTGACCTGTATCGAGAGTGTACATCACGTTGTTCTTAGCGCAGTAGCCAGCGTAGAAGTCGTGAGAACCTACGGTGTAAGCCTCCAAGCCAATACCGAAGAGCTTAGCTTCGAGACAAGACTTCATGTTAGGCAACTCCTCTGCTAAGATCTCATCGAGAGAGTTCTTCAAAATCTCACGATAGCGTCCCTTCTCTACAGTGATGTCCTTAGAACCATCGTGTACCCAGATGTTCATGATACATGGGTCGTTCTGGAACTTACCCATAGCGTCTGCAATGCGGCGGCAACGCTTGGTGTGCTCAATCCAGAACTCGCGGATAGCTGGGTCAGGATTTGACAATGAGAGGCTGCCACTCTTAGGGTGAGAGAAAGAAGTAGAGTTGAAGTCGAGCTTCATGTTCTGCTCCTTAGCCCACTGCATCCAGCCTGTAAACTGGTCTACGGTTACCTCGTTACGGTCAATCTGCTTGCCACCGAACTCACCGTAAATCTCATGAAGGTTGAGACGGAAAGTACCAGCCAGGAGAGAGTTCACCTTCTCGATGTCCTGACGGAGTTCGTCGATGTTGCGAGCCTTGCCAGGATAGTTACCAGTGCTCTGGATACCACCAGAAGCAGCCTCACCGCGCTCGAAGCCAACTACATCGTCAGCCTGCCAGCAGTGCAGAGAGATAGGAGTTTTCTCCAAAGTCTCAATAGCCTTGTCTGTATCTACACCCAGAGCTGCATAGCGCTCCTTTGCAATCTCGTAATTCTTTAAAATCAAATCTGCTTTCATTGTTTTTATGTATTTTGTTATTATTGTTTATTTTTACCTTTTTACCCTTTTACTTTTTTACCTTTAAAAACTTCTCGTAAGCCGCATCCCATGCTTCCTTGTTCTGTGGCTCGAATGTCTTAAGCTCCAGCGAGTTGGCGATAATCTGGCGCATTTCCCAAATATCCTTTACCAAGCCCGATGCCTTTGCCTGGAGCATGATGTTGCCGATGGCGGTGCCTTCCTGAGGACCTGCCAATACGGTTACACCACAACTGTTGGCAGTAAACTGGTTGAGATATTGGTTGAGCGAACCTCCACCGATGATGTGGAGCACATTGAGGTCGATGTCGGCGAAATCCTTGAGCCATGTGAATACCTGGCGATAGCGGAGGGCAAGACTCTCGAAGATGCAGCGGCAGAATTCGCCATAGCTCTGAGGAACATGCTGACCGGTCTTTTCGCAATACTGCTTGATGGCTTCTACCATGCTCGATGGGTTGGCAAAACAGGTATCATCCGGGTTGATGATGCTTTGGAAGGCTGGCTGCTTCATGGCTTCAGCTATAAGTTCTGCATGACCCAGGCAAGTCATATCTTTCTGGTTGGCAGCAGCCTCGTCTTTCCATTCCTTGCGGCAACGCTCGTAAATCCACATGCCGCAGATGTTCTTCAGGAATCGGGTAGTGCCCTCAATGCCACCCTCGTTGGTGAAGTTGAGCTCATAGCTCTTCTCGTTGATGATGGCGTTCTTGGTCTCGATGCCCATCAGGCTCCAGGTTCCTGAACTCAAATAGGCAAACTCCTCGTTCTTGGCAGGAACGGCTGCTACGGCACTGGCTGTATCATGACCTGCTACTGCGATGACGGGAACGGCATTCAGTCCTGTTATCTTCTGTACCTCTTCGGTCAGTGTGCCGATGATGGTAGCAGGATGGGTCATCTTGCCAAACTGTTCTCTCTTCAATCCGATACTTTCCACGAGGTCGATGTCGAAATCGCCGGTCATCGGATTCAGAATCTGAGAAGTAGATGCTACGGTATATTCGCAGATGGCGTTGCCGGTGAGCATATAGCTCAGTGCATCAGGGATGAAGAGAATCTTGTCGGCATTCTCCAGAGCCACGTTTCCTGCCTTGCGCATGGCATACATCTGGAACAATGAGTTGAAATTCATAAACTGGATGCCGGTCTTTTCGTAAACCTTCTCCTTGCTGATTTTCTCATCAAAGTATTTCTCCATGATGCCCATGGTATGAGGGTCGCGATACGCCATCGGGTTGCGTAGGATATCTCCGTTCTTGTCTACATATACAAAGTCGCATCCCCAGGTATCAATACCGATGCTCTGGATGTGGATGCCACGCTGTGCTACGAGTTTCAATCCTTTGATAATCTCAAAGTAGAGGGCGTAGATATCCCAATAGAAGTGAGCGCCTGTTTCGATCAGGTTGTTGTCGAAACGGGTCAGCTCCTCTAAGTCAAACTTGCCGTCTGACAAGCTTCCTACTATGGTTCTTCCGCTGGTAGCACCTAAGTCTACCGCGAAGAAGTATTTCTTTTGTTCCATTATGAATTTTGTCTTTAAGTTGCTGTTATTTGTTCACGTTTGCAAAGGTAGACCAAAAAAGGGATATGGAACAAGAGAAATTGATTTTAGAGCCTTATTTTTTGACTATCTCGTCATATTTCTGAAATCTGATGGCTTCATGCCCGTCTGAATTTTGAATTTGGCAGAGAAATAGTCAGGCGATTCGAAATTGAGCCGGTATGCAATCTCCTTGATGCTCTCGTCGGTGGTAGACAGCAGTTCTTTGGCTCTCTGCAGTTTCAGATTCTGCTGATAGAGGGCGGGAGCGAATCCGGTATGCTCCTTGAAGAGCTTGCGGAAAGAAGAGTAGCTGATGCCCAGTTCCTGCGCAATCTCCTGGATGGTGAGCGTATCTTCAAGCGATTCTCGGATACGCAAACGGGCTTTATTGATCATGTCAACATGCTTGGTATCCTTGCTCAACACGATATTTCTCTCCAGAGAATACATTTTGCCTATCAGATGGTTTACGATACCCGCCATAGTCTGTTGTGCAAAAGCAACCTCTTCCTGTGCGGTTTTGTAAGCCTCTTCGTAGAGAGCGATAATCTCGTTACTGTAACCTACATGGTAGATTGGCTTTTCAGGAGAAAGAAACCCTGCTTTCACGCGGTCGTCGATGTTCTTGCCCTTGAAGCCGATCCAATAGCTTTTCCAACCCTTGGTGCCTGATGGATGATAGCTATGCCATTCACCGGGAAAGAGCAGGAAGATGTCTCCAGCCTTGATCTTTGTTTCCGGAAGATGGGCAGAGCTGAACACTCCTTCGCCTTCCGGCTGGTAGAGAAGCTGGTATTCATCGAGGGTTCTTCCCTTCTGGAGATCGAAGTAATATCCATCGGCATGACCCTTGGTAGGATATTCTTCTCCCGGGGCGATTTCTTCCCGTCCCACGGTGCTGATGGTGAGACCCCATTCGGCGTCTCTTTCTGTTGCTAAAAGGTATTTACTGGTTTGCATAATGCATTGTTTTGTTTCTGGATTTTGCCTCCTGGCTCATCTTCTGGTGCTATTGCTTCCAGAGCCATTTAGCTTATTCATCGGCAAAATTACGCAAAAAAATCCACTATACCTTATTATATATGCAAAAAAGTATGTACTTTGTGCTGAAATGTATAAAAAAACAAATATTCGGATAATAATAATGATACTTGAACGATTTTATTATATGAAAAACAAGGTTATTTGATAGTTTTGCAGCAGAAATCCTTTTAGAATAGGATTTGCAACTAACAAAGCGAGATCATCAATCGCAAAGCAAGATAATTGAAATCCTAAAAAACAACATTATTCTAAAGCTGGAAACAAGATGGTCGAACCGAAAAAAATAAAATCTTAACGTCATAATAAACAAAATGAATAACAAGCTATTTATGAAAAGTTCGGCAGTGCCTGCAACTTTGTTTTGCACGGCATTGATGCTTGCCCCTCTTTGCGGAGGCGCAGGTTCTGCTAAAGCGACTACGGCTATAGCTCAGCAAACAGGTATCGTAAAAGGTACAGTGGTTGATGCCAATGGTGAAGCCGTTATTGGAGCTAGTGTTATCATCGAGGGACAGAAAGTTACCCAGGGTACAGTAACAGACTTTGATGGTAACTTCTCTCTCAACGTGAAGCCAGGTGCCAAGTTAAAGATCAGTTACATTGGATTCGTATCCCAGACTGTGGTTGCCAAAAACGGCATGCAGGTGGTCTTGAAAGAAGAGGCTACTTCCCTCAAGGCTGTAGAAGTGGTTGCCTATGGTGTACAGAAGAAGGTTACTGTTACCGGTGCCCTCTCCAGCGTGAAGAGCGAAGACCTGGTCCGTACCCCTGTTGGTAATGTCAACAATGTGCTCGGTGGTCAGCTTTCGGGTGTTACCACCGTACAGTATTCCGGTGAGCCGGGTTCAGATGCTGCGAGCGTATTTGTTCGTGGTAAGGCATCTTTCAATGGTGCCGACCCTTTGGTTCAGGTGGATGGTGTAGAGCGAAGCATGAGCGATGTGGATCCTGAGGAAATCGAGAGCATCACCGTTTTGAAGGATGCTTCTGCCACAGCCGTATTCGGTGTGCGTGGTGCCAACGGTGTGATCCTGATTACCACCAAGCGTGGTCAGGAGGGTAAGACCAAGATCAGCGGTTCTACTTCATGGGGAATCCTGACTCCTACCAAGATGGTAGAGCAGGCAAACAGCTACGAGTATGCTACCTTCCATAATATGATGCGCCAGAATTCGCATGGCAAGAATGGTGATCCGTTGAGTCCTCAGTTCTCTGATGTCGTTATCCAGAAGTTCAAGGATGGAAGTGATCCTGTCCGTTTCCCTAGCACCTTGTGGGCTGAATACATTATGAAGGATGCTACTATGCAGAGTAAACACAATCTGAATATCAGCGGTGGTACAAAGACGGCACGCTACTTCATCAATGTTGGTTACTATACTCAGGGTGGTCTGTTCAAGGAGTTTGGTCAGGATTACGATTTCGGTTATCAGTATAACAGTTTCAACTACCGTGCCAACCTCGACCTGGATGTCACCAAGACAACCACCATCTCCTTCAATCTGGCAGGTAAGGTAGATAATGCCAACAAGCCATATTCTGGTCAGGGATCATCTGGTCTGATCAACGAGGCTTATCAGGCTACTCCATTCTCCAGTCCTGGTATCATCAATGGCAGATACATCGCTACCGAGACCCAGTATGAGGATTGCGGTACCGACCAGCTTCCTTTCGTGGGGGGGAGCGGTATTACCTATTTCGGCAATAATGATGTGAATGGCGGTTTCATGAAGACTACCAACAACAAGCTGCAGTTCGACCTCCAGTTGAAGCAGAAGCTCGATGTGATTACCAAGGGTCTCTCTTTCAAGATGAAGGCTTCCTACAATGGTGCCTACGCCATCAATAAGAATGCATACGCCAAGAAGGCTACCTATACCCCTGTACTCCAGGACGACGGTACCTATAAATATAAGAAATATGGTAACGAAGAGCAGTTGAAGTATGAAGAGAAGACCGGTCGCAGTCGTTACTGGTATTTTGAGGCAGGTCTTAACTATAACCGTTCCTTCGGTTTGAACAATGTGGGTGCCATCCTGCTCTACAATCAGGACAGCAGCTATTATCCGAGCACCTATACCAATGTGCCTCACCGCCAGGTAGGTCTGGTAGGTCGTGTTACCTACGACTGGAACAACCGCTATATGGCAGAGTTCAACGTGGGTTACAATGGTTCCGAGAACTTTGCTCCGGGCAAGCGTTACGGAACCTTCCCAGCAATGTCTGTGGGTTGGGTAGTCAGCGATGAGCCATTCTTCAAGCCGCTCACCAAGGCAGTAAGCTTCCTGAAGCTTCGTGCCAGCTACGGTCTGGTAGGTAATGCTAATCTGAACGGTAATCGCTTTATGTACACCGCCGATCCTTTCGCCATCAATAATGGTAATGTTTCTACCCGTGATGGATATGGATACATCTTCGGTGTTAACAACACTACCGTATGGAAGGGAGCCTACGAGATGGCGCGCCACAATGCCGACATCACCTGGGAGCACGCCTATAAGCAGGACTATGGTATCGACATCAACTTCCTGAAGGATAAGCTCCGTGGTAACTTCGATTACTACTACGAGCACCGTACCGACATCATGATGATTGACAACAATGTACCTACCATCATCGGTTTCAAGATGCCTTACACCAACGATGGTGAGGTGAACAGCTGGGGATGGGAAGCATCCCTGAAGTGGCAGGACAAGATAGGCAAGAACTTCAGATATTGGGCAGGTGTCAACCTCTCTTACAACCAGAATGAGCTGATCAACAATGGTGAGGCTCTGCAGCCGGAGGCTTATCAGATGGCAAAGGGCCATCGTCTGGGAGCCCGCAAAATGTACCAGTTCTGGCGTTATTACGACGAGCAGACCCCAGCACTCTATGAGAAGACTTTCGGCGAGCAATTCCCTACTCAGCTGGTAGAGAATATCCAGCCTGGTGATGCCGTGTATGTTGATTTGAACCACGATGGAAAGATAGACCAGAATGATATGACCCGCGACCTGGGCTATACCGATGATCCTGAGTATATGATTGGTCTGAACCTCGGATTCAGCTACAAGGGCTGGTCTGTCAATACCCAGTGGACGGGTGCCTGGAACGTGAGCCGTATGCTGGATGGAGTGTTCCGCAGCCCATTCTACAATAAGACCTCTCATGAGATGGGCGGTCTCCTGAAGTATGTGGTGGAGAACAGCTGGACAGCTGATAATCCATCTCAGAGTGCGAAGTATCCTCGTACATCATTGGATTCCTGGGACAACAATTATGCCACTTCTACCCTCTATGAGAAGGATGCGAAGTATCTGCGCCTGAAGACCCTGCAGATTTCCTATGATTTCAACGCTCCGTTCATGAAGCGCATAGGTATGAACCAGTTGCAGCTGGCATTCAGCGGTTACAACCTCCTTACCTTCACTCCTTATATCTGGGGTGATCCTGAGGCACGTGCTACCACGGCACCATCCTATCCATTGCAGCGTACCTATATGCTGTCTTTGAAGGTGGGCTTCTAATATATTACACATTTAATATATATAAAAAAGGTAAATACAATGAAACTTAACAATATATTCAGAGGAATCGTTCTTACAGCCGTTATCGGTTCTGCGGTGACGGGTTGTACTGAGCAGATCAAGTTTGGAGATTCCTTCATAGAAAAGACTCCGGGTGGCGATGTTACCATTGATACCATCTTCAATAGTGCAGAATATACCCAGCAGTTATTGACCGGTATTTATAAGAACCAGTACTATGGTCTGCCTTTCAAGGCGGGTGACGGTAACTCCCACAGTTACTTCAGTGGTCAGATTGAGGCGATGTCAGACTGCTGGCACAATCCTACAGCGTCAGTTGCTATGTATAATCTGGTGTATAATGATTACATGACAGCAGCCAGCAGTAATTCCATCTATGGTTTTGACAAGGAGAATATCTGGGAGATGGTGCATGCCTGCTACCTCCTGATGGAGAATATCGACCGTGTGCCTGATATGGACGAGGATACCAAAAAGCAGTATGTGGCTGAGGCGAAGTGCCTGATAGCATCTTCCTACTTCAACCTCTTCCGCATGTACGGCGGTCTGCCTCTGGTTACTCACTCATACGATGTAAACGGAGACAAGCTGGATGCGCCACGTGCTTCGGTAGAGAAGACACTCAATTTCATTCTCAAGCTTTATGATGAGGCTATCAATTCAGGAGCCCTTCCTTTTGCTTATTCTGATGATGATGTCACTACCATGAAGGCACACTGGACCAAGGCGGCTGCCATGGCGATGAAGTGCCGTGTACTGCAGTTTGCTGCTTCTCCATTGTTCAACGACGACCAGCCATATTACAGCGGCAAGTATTCCATGGAGAATGCGAGTCAGGACAGTCTGGCTTGGATGGGGGGCAGGAAGCCTGAGTTGTGGCAGCAGTGCAAGAAGGCATGTGAAGACTTCTTCAATGAGAATGCCAACAACGGCAATCCTTATCATCTCGTAGAGCCGACAGCCCAGACTACTGAGGCTTATCGCTTTGCCTATCGCTTTGCGTATATCAGCCAGGCTAGTCCGGAGGTCATCTTCGAGACCCGTGTTACTGACAACAACCACAACTCCAAGTATTGTTGGGCGGCACGTCAGTATATGCGTACCCTCGACCGCCAGGCTTATTGCCCTACCCAGGAGTTCGTAGAGATGTTCCCTTGGGCTGATGGCAAGCCATTCAACTGGGAGGAGACCGAGAAGGCTGGCGAATTGGACCACATGTTTATCAAGGGTGACAGAAAGATAGGCAAGCAGGAACTACAGAACGTGAAATATACCCGCGACCCTCGTCTTTATGAAACTGTAAGTGTGAACGGACAGCGCGACAAAGTGAATGTGGGCGACGGCAAGTCGACCGGTCAGAATGTAGAGTTGTATGTGGGTGGTACCAATGCCGGTACAGGTCCAGACAATTGTGTGGGCGCTTTTGCTACAGGCTATTTCCACAATAAGTACATTGCCGACGGAATCACCGGTTCTGCCTACGAGCGCGAGAAGCCACACTGGGTAGAGATGCGTCTTTCCGACCTCTATCTCATCTATGCCGAGGCTCTGTTTCAGGCAGACGGCAACAATGTCAAGGCTTTGGAATACATCGACAAGATCCGTGCCCGTGTAGGTTTGAAGGGACTTGCGGAATGCAACCCATCAGAGAATCTTACCACCAACAAGGAGAATCTTCTGGAAGAGTTGCTGCGCGAGCGTGCCTGCGAGCTGGGATTCGAGAACACCCGCTTCTTCGATATGAAGCGCTATAAGAGAGCCGACCTCTTCAGCCGCACCCTCCATCGTCTGGTCATCTACCGCCAGGTGAAGGATGATGCTACGGGTGAATGGAAGACCTCTACCAACAAGTGGTATAATGGCGACAGAACCAACAAGAAGCTGAACAAGGACAATGATGCCTGGTACGAGCCATCTCATTTTGAGTATAAGCGCCTGCCTATCACCACGGGAGCCCGTGCATGGTGGAATGGATTCGATGTAAAATGGTACCTGTTCCCATTCCCACAGACCGAGGTATTGAAGGGTTATCTCGTTCAGAACCCAGGCTGGTAATCCCGCCGGAGGTTATCTCTTGAGTAAAGGTTACTTGATTAAAGTTACAGATTAAAAAAGTAAATTCGATGAAAAATAATAAGAATGCTGTACTGATGGCGATGGCTCTCCTGAGTCTGCCAGTTTCAGCACAAGTCAAAATAGATTCCATTGCTCCTCATCGCTATGCAGCTCAGAGCATCGATGTGGGTGCCAATGTGAACTTCTCCCGCGAGCAGTCAACTTCAGCAGTGTCTGTCATCACCAGCGAGAGTACCAACAAGCGCAGCGCCAAGAATATCGGCAACTCTATCCTGGGACAGGGTTCCGGCCTGATTTCGCTGCAGAATTCCGGCAACTATGCCGGCATCAATCCAACCTTCTACATCCGCGGCATGCAGAGTCTGGATGGCAATACCCCACTTTTCGTGGTAGATGGTATCGAGCGTGATATCCAGTATATCTCTGCCGAGGAAGTGGAGAGCGTATCCGTATTGAAGGATGCTGCTGCCACCGCACTCTATGGCTACAAGGGTGCCAACGGCGTGGTGCTCATCACTACCAAGCGCGGTAAGTTCAATTCCAAGGAAATCAAGGTGAATCTGGACCATGCCATCAATTTCATGGCTCACAAGCCTAAGTTCGTGGATGCACAGACCTATGCCAAGGCGATGAACGAGGCTTATGCCAACGATGGCTTCGAGAACCCTAGATATACCCAGGAAGAGGTGGATGCCTTCGGATCAGGCAAATATCCTTATCTCTATCCTAACGTTAACTGGGTGGATGAAACCTTCCGCAACCACAGCGTTACCAATATGCTCAACGCTTCGTTTACGGGCGGTGGCGAGAAGTTCAAGTACTATGCCTTGCTCGACCTGCAGTATGACAATGGTTTCGTGAAGAATCCGGATACCCACGAGGGATATTCTACCAATAATAAATATGTGAAGGGCAACCTGCGCATGAATATGGATATGATTCTCTCGAAGAATACTACCATGAAGGTGAACCTCCTGGGTGTGCTCGCCGAGTCGAATGCTCCAGGCAATTCTGCCAAGTTGTGGGATATGGTCTATGGCTTGCCTTCTGCTGCCTTCGCCGTGAAGGGCGAGGATGGCAAGTGGGGTGGTAACTCTACCTGGGCGGGTACCGTTAACCCTGTGGCGCAGTCGCAGGATGCCGGTTACTCCAGAAATCACAACCGTGGTATCTATACCGACCTCACTATCCGCCAGGAACTCCCTGCGGTATTGAAGGGTCTGGCTGTTCAGGGCCGCATCGCTTACGACCATTTCTCCAACATCTACGAGAATTATAGCAAGACATACGTATATGGAAGTCCTACGGTAGTCGACTGGTTGGATGGCAAACCTCAGTTGGGCAAGGCATTCACGGGTGGTTCTGAGAGCGATCTCGGTGCCTCTATCTCCACCAACAGCTTCACCCGCCGTTTCCATGCCGATGCCAGTGCCGACTATCAGAATACCTTCGGCGCCCACAGCATCTACAGCCAGTTGAAGTACGATTACGAGTTCAGCGATGAGTTTGCCATCAACAGTACGCTCTATCGCCAGAACATCAGCTGGTACACCCACTATGGTCTGCTCGATCGCTACTTCCTCGACCTTGCCCTGATAGAATCCGGTTCCAACCGTCTGGCTCCTGGCAGCAAGTGGGCATTGTCGCCTACGGTATCAGCAGCCTGGGTTCTCTCCAAGGAGAATTTCATGAAGAATCTCAACTGGGTGGATTTTCTCAAGCTCCGTGCTTCCTACGGCATTATCCAGACCGACATCCTGCCTGAGAGCGGATGGATGTACTATATGCAGCAGTATCAGACAACTGGTGGTACCTATCCGTTCAACAGCGGTTTCCAGAGCGATTTCGGCAGAACTTATCTTGATGCCATTGCCACTTCCGGTCTGACCCGTGAGAAGGCAGCCAAGTTCAATGCCGGTGTAGATGCCACCCTCTTCGGTGGTCTCGATTTCAGCTTTGATGGTTTCTACCAGCGCCGTTCCAACATCTGGGTATCTACCGCAGGCAAGTATTCTTCAGAGTTGGGTGTGGATGCTCCATACGAGGGCGATGGTATCGTGGATAGCTGGGGTTGGGAGGCAAGTCTCGACTACAACAAGCAGATTGGCGAAGTGAAGTTCAACATCGGTGCCAACATCGATTACTATCGCAGCCAGATCAAGGAGCAGGATGAGGCTCCTAAGCTCTATCCTAATCTGGTAAGCACCGGCCATCGCGTAAGCCAGCTCTTCGGCTACAAGGCTATCGGCTTCTTCAAGGACCAGGCTGACATCGATGCTTCCAAGCCACAGCTTCTGGGCAGCACTCCTCGTCCGGGCGACATCAAGTATGAGGATGTGAACGGTGACGGACAGATTGATACCAACGACAAGACTGCCATCGGATATTCTACCGTGGCTCCTGAAATTTACTACAATATCCATTTGGGAGTAGAGTGGAAGGGACTGGGTATTGATGCGATGTTCCAGGGCACAGGCCGTTATAGCGGCGTGCTTTCTACCAAGAGTATGTACAAGCCGCTGGTGGGCAACACCACCATCTCTCAGTACTACTACGACAATCGCTGGACTCCTGAGACAGCCGGCACAGCCAAGTTCCCGGCGCTGAGTTCAACCAGCAATGCCAACAACTACAATACAAACACCCTCTGGATGTTTGACCGCTCATTCTTCAAGCTTCGCAACATCGAGGTTTATTACAACTTCCCTAAGGCGATGCTCGCCAAGACCAAGCTCCTGAATGCAGCCAAGTTGTATGTACGTGGTGTAGATTTGTTTAGCTTCGACCATCTCGATGAGTCAGATCCTGAGGTATTCGGTGCAACCAATCCTCTGAATCGCAGCATCGTGGCTGGTTTGTCAGTAATATTCTAATTATCTTAAAGTAGAACAATAATGAAAACAAATAAATTAGTATATGGTCTGTTCGGACTCATGGCGCTGGCATCTTGCAGCGATAAGATGGATTACAGCGAGACGGTAGTCAAGGATAAGGATTATGTGATTCAGACCTTCGAGAAGGTGGGTGGTTTCATGACCGATATCTACAATTATGCAGACTATGATTATGGTCAGAACTTTGGTGGAGGCATGCTTGCCTCTGCCACCGACGAGAGTGTTTACTCCGTGAGCGGTACCAGCATCGAGACCTTCTATAACGGCAGCTGGAGCCCATCCAACGCCCAGGGCTCGCTCTGGAGCAAAATGTATAAGGGCATCAAGACCTGCAATGTAGTATTGAAGGATTTCCAGGACTTGAAGTTCGAGGATTTCGAACTCAATGCCGACTATCAGCAGCAGATGTTCCGTTACGAGAACTACAAGTGGGAGGCCCGCTTCTGGCGTGCTTACTTCTATTTCAATCTCGTTCGCCAGTATGGTGGTGTGCCTGTCATCGACCCTGAGATGGCGGCAGCTGATGTCAACAATCAGCCTCGCAAGTCATCTGACGAGGTGTTCCAGTATATCTTTGATGAATGTGATGCCGTGAAGGACAGCATCATAAAGGATTACTCTGACTTGGGAAGCATGGCTCTGAGTACAGCTGAGGATGGACGTGCCAACAACCTGACCGTCCTTGCCCTCAAGGCTCGTGCAGCACTCTATTGGGCAAGTCCGCTCTTTAATCCTTCTGGCGATAAGGAGCGTTACCACAAGGCTGCTCTCTATACCAAGGAATTGCTGGATGCCTGCGAGGCAAGAGGCATGAAGCTCGCTGCCAAGTATGCTGATCTCTGGTCAACCAATAATTACAAGGATGCCGACAAGAAGTGCGAGATCATCTTCGGTCGCCGTATCTATGGTAGCAAGATTTCTTCTACCGATCCATCAGATAATGTAGTAGAGAGCTACAACTATCCGTTTGGTATCGATATGGCAAAGGCTAGTTATTCTGCTTCCGGTAGAAACTGTCCATCCCAGAACCTGGTGGATGCCTACGAGATGAAGGCTACGGGTAAGGGTATCAATGAGGCTGGCAGTGGTTATGATGAGCAGAATCCTTACGCTGGCCGTGACCCTCGCTTCGAGCTGACCATTGCCAAGAATGGTGATGTATGGCCTACTGCAGCCAACTATAAGAAGGCTGCTCTCCAGACCTATTATGGCGGTGTGAATGCCGAGCCATTGGCGGGTGCTACTCCTACGGGTTACTATCTGAAGAAGTTGCTGCATGGTGATATCGACCTTACTTCAAAGACCAAGAAACAGGGCGACTATCATACTTGGGTTACCTATCGTCTGGGTGAGTTCTATCTCAACTATGCTGAGGCAGCATTCAAGTATCTAGGCAGTGCCACTGCTACAAGTGCCGATCTCCCTATGTCGGCAGACGAGGCTGTAGATAAGATTCGCAAGCGTGCCGGTATGCCTGATTTCCCTACTTCGTTGAGCAATGATGAGTGGTGGAGCAAGTATCAGAACGAGCGTATGGTAGAGTTGGCTTTCGAGGGTCATCGCTTCTGGGATGTACGCCGATGGAAGGAGGCTGACAAGTTCTTCAAGAACATTCAGGAGATGAAGATTACCAGGAACGATGATGGTTCCTTCACCTATACCCGTGAAACCGTACAGCGCCAGTGGGATGACAAGATGTATCTCTTCCCAATCCCTAACGACGTGATGCTGAAGCACGAGAAGTATGGACAGAAGTGGGAGCAGAATCCAGGCTGGTAATTTATAATTATAAGAATAAAAAACTCGTTGGTAAAGAAGCCAACGAGTTTTTTTTGTAATCTATTTGGCAGGCAATCTTTACTTGCCATACTTGCTAGGCGCTATTCCATACTTGTTCTTGAAGCACTTATAGAAATAGGTGGAATCGGAGAAGCCAACCTTTTCGCTGATTTCTGATACCGTGTATTCGCCTTCCAGCAGGAACTTGGCGGCAATGCGCAGACGCTCGTTCTGGATATAGATGTTTGGCGAAACACCCATGATGCTCTTCGTGCGGTTATATACCGTGGTACGGCCCAGGCAGAGCAGCTCGGCAAGGCGGTCTACATTGAAGTTGTTGTCGCCGATATGCTGTGCCACGATTGCCTCCAGCTTGTCCTTGAACTTCTTGTCCAGGGTTGACATCAGGAGGGTTGGCTCATTCTTCTTGAGCTCCTTCACAGGCTTGATCAGGATGGCTTCTCCGCCTGACGTCTGCTCTGGGTTCTCTTGCGGAGCATTCTCTTGCAGGGTCTCTTCCTGAAGCTTCGCCTTCTCCTCAGCCTGCTGCTTCGCCTTCAGGTCCATAGCCACAAACTGCAGGGCTCGGGCGATGAAGAGCTTGAAGTTGCAAGGCTTCACCATATAGTCATCTACGAAGTTCTTGTATGCCTTCAGTATATGGCTGGTATCATCAAAGGCGGTCAGCATGATGACCGGGATATTCTGCGTCTCCGGATCCGCCTTCATGTTGCTTACAATCTCGTAGCCGCTCATTTCCGGCAGCTGGATGTCGCTGATGAGCAGGGCTGGCTTAATCTTCCGGATATTCTCGTAACCCGTCTTGCCATTCATGAATGTTTCCACATGGAAATAGACCGACAGCTCCGACTTGATCTGTTCCAGCATGTCCGGATCGTCTTCTATCACCATCACGGTAACGTTGTTGATGGCTTTCGGAGTCATCTCCTTCACAATCATGTCTATCTCGTCCTTGTCGATGCTGTGGTCGTCCAGCGCCTTCTTCTCGATGATATCCTCCGGCTGATACTTGCCGGCATCGTCTGGCAGGGCAAGGCAGAAGCGGCTGCCTCCGAGATTCCGGGAACGCTGATAGGTGAGCGAACCCTTGTGGATTTCTGCCATCTTATGCGCCGTATAGAGACCGATGCCCATACCGCCCTTGGAAGCATAGCCGTGCATGAATGGCTTGAAGAGGTCAGCCTCTCTTTCCGGCTTGATGCCCGGACCGTTGTCTTCTACCGAGAAGAATACGATGTCGTTCTCCAGATAGAGTCTTACGCTGATGATGCCCCTGTCCGGGGTATATTTCACGGCGTTGCTCAGCAGGTTATAGACGATGGTTTCCACCTTTTCCTGGTCGAAGAGTATCTCGTGGTTGCTGGTCCAAGGAGTGAAACTCATGGTGATGTTCTTCTGCTTGGCTACGGTATAGAAATCATTGTAGATGGTGCGCACGAAACCGATGATTTCGCCCTTTTCTACATTCAGCTTCATATTGCCCGTATTGATCTTGCGGAACTCCATCAGCTGGTTGATGAGTCGCTGCAGTCGCTTGGTTCCTCTGGAGAGAGTATAGATGGTGTTCTTGGAAGCATAGCCTTCTCCCTTGGTCATCATCTTTTCCACGGCACTCTGGATGATGGCGAGCGGGGTGCGGAACTCATGAGAGATATGGGTGAAGAAGTTGATTCGGAAATCAGACATCTGTTTCTCCAATGCAATCTGCTGGTTCAGCTCGAAGTTTCTCAGCCATGAACGGTAGTAGAGTACTCCGGCTCCGCTGATGATGAGCAGATAGATGCACCACGCCCATACCGTATTGTACCAAGGCTGGTAGATGGTGATGTGCAGCAAGGTTTCCTCGCTCCACTGGTTGCTGCCTATACGGGTACGGATATGTAGGGTGTAGCTGCCTGGGTTCAGGTCGCTGAACTCGGCATGGTTGATGCTGGTCATCGGGCGCCAGGTCTTGTCTATTCCCTCCAGATAGTACTGGTACATCGCATTCTGGATGTGCGGATAATCGAAGTTGGAGAAGTGGATGTTGAGCGAATTCTTGTCGTGTGGCAGGCTGATTTCCCGTGTATAGTTCAGCGCCTTGGTCAGGAATTGCTCGTTTTCTGCTTCGTATATCGAGATACCATTGATGGCGAGGTCGGTGATGACTGCCTTCATCTTAGCTGGTGGCATGCTGATGGTGCGGGATGGCTGGATGAAGATCATACCGTCGGAAACACCGAATACCAGTCTGCCATCATTCAGCTTGGTGGCGCAGTTCTCCGTAAAGTTGTTGCTGAAGATGGTGCGTCCTGTCTGGAATGAACGGATATCATTGGTCTTGGCGTTGAGACGGGAGATTCCTTCCTCTGTACCAATCCAGATATTGCCGTAGTTGTCTTCCTCCAGCGAGCGGGTATTGTTGTCGGTGAGTCCTTTGCTGGTATCAAACAGCTCGTATTTCAGTTCCCCGGTCTTCTCGTTGTAGTTGCATTTCAGTATACCTCCTGTTGCTGCAAACCATAGTTTTCCGTCATGTGCCTCGATGCCGCAATTGATTTCGCTTACCGGCAGCTTTCCGTTTTCATCGCTGAAGCGGAGGAACTTCTGGGCTGTAATCTTCTTTTCTACAGTATTCACCATCAGGATGCCATTGTTGCTGCATATCCAGAGTCTGCCTTTGTGGTCCAGAAGCAGATCATGGATTTGGGCTTCCTTGCCGTTTGCATTCAGAAACTGCTCGAATTTCCGTGGCTGCTGCCCCGTAGTCTGTGGGGTGATGAGCAGACCTTCTCCCCAGGTGGCAATCCAGGCTCTTCCCTGCTTGTCGAAGATGGTCTTGTAGAAGGATGCGCTTGGAGCATAGTGGTTCTTCTCATATTTCCAATATCTTACATTGTCAATGTAGATGCCGTCGCCCTTGGTGGCTATCCATTTCTTGCCCTGCGGGTCGATGGCATAGTCATAGACGCAGGCGTCGGTCTGCATTTCCAACGTACGCTGTTGGGTTTTGGCATCATAGATGTAAGTTATGTTGGCACGGGTAGTGACGGCGAGCTTGTCATTGCCTATGTTGCTGATATGGCGCACGTAGTTGCTCCATTCCCGGGTGGTATTTGGTTCTATCTTGACATGCTCTGTGTTGAGATCCTTTAGTTCACGGCAGCAATATACGCCCTCTCCCGTACAGATCCAGATGCATCCGCTGCGGTCGATGAATACGCTCAGCAGGAAGTTGGAGTGGAAGAGTGAATTCTTGTCAGCTGTTGAGAAGTGCTGGAGTTCATCTTCCTTCCGGTTGTAGATGAAGAGTCCGTTACCATAAGATACGATATATACATTTCCGTGGGCATCTTCGGCAGCCACGAAGTTCTTGTCTCTACCGTTGATGTAAGCCTTGTCATCCAGCAGATGGAATTTCCTGAAGAGGTTTCCCTTCTTGCTGAACAGGTAGGCGTTTCCCTTCTTGTCGTAAAGAAACTCATAGGATTTGAGAAAGGTTTTCGACATGGCATTCGGTATCTGGATGGCTGGCTTGTGGAAGATTCCGGTCTTCAGGTTCATGGCGAAAGTTTCTTCCTGGGTAAAGATATACCATTCTCCCTGACAGAAGAAGGAGGCGCGCGATTTCCCCACATATCCCACCATGGATGGAAGATGGGATTTCCTGACGGGCTTGCCCGAGTTGTCATAAAGGAAGGCATCGCCCTTGTCGGTCAGCACGGCGATATGATTGCCGTCTGTGGTCAGGGTGATGATGTGCTGGTTCTTGAGCATCAGATGGCTCTTGCCGTCAGGGGTGATGCGGTTGAGTCCTTTATCGGATGCTATCCAGATATTGTGTTTGAAATCTTCCTGTATCTGTAGCTGACGGTCGCCTATCAGCTTGCCGTTCTTTGTAGTATAGTCTGTGGCGTGAAACTTCCCGTTGCTATAGGTCAGGTATCTGGCTCCGAAATCCCCGGAAAAGAGCCACATGCCATTCTGGCTCTTGAATCGGTTTTTCAAGAGCGCAGCATTCTCCTTATCGAAAAAATTGGAGAAATGAGCTGTTTCCAGGTCGAAGCAGCAGAGGATGTTGGATGGATTGTAGCCCCAGATGAGTCCGTGTTTCTCGTCGTTGATGAGCTGTGAGATGGAGTGGTGGGGCTTTTGTCCGGAGTTCTTGCTGAGATTGGTGAAGTTGATAAATTGATAGCCGTCATATCTGCTCACTCCGTTCGGCGTTCCGAACCAGATGAATCCGTCTCTGTCCTGGATGATGTCGTTCACCGTATTGCACGACAGACCGTCCTTAGCCGAGAGTCGTTTCCCGTCCAGTTTGATGCTGCCGGATGCCTGTAGAGGCATCAGCCAAAAACAGATGAATCCTACTATATATAATAAGGTGTAGAATGTCTTTTTGTTTCTTTTCATTTGATAGGTCGTTTGATTCTTCTGCAAAAATACGATAAAATCCTTAGACTGCAAAACAAAAAGAAAGAGAAAATGTAATGTGAAAAACAAAAAATGGGCAAAAGTCAAAAAATAAAGGTGAATGGTCAAAATATAAAGTATAGTCGGCAAGAATAAGTGTATTTTTGCTTTGACATCTCCCGGTAGAAGGTATCGCTTTTTTCTTCTCATACAGAAAACTGTAAGAATGGAATAATGGAGAATTGTATGATAGTTCGCTTCTTCGGATAATATTACTAGGTAGATGAAGCGGATTATGTGTACTTTTGTAGCAGAATATAAAACAATAAACAACTATCATCATGCAAATCAAACAAATGTTATTTCCGATGATGAGTATGGAGCTGAGTATGGCTCCCTGCTCTCATCTCCATGCACAAGTGCAGACTCCGGTATCGCAGATGGAGAAGCTGGACCGTGGCCTGGTGGCTTTGCCTGCCCAGGACAAGGGAATCTTCCTCAGCTGGCGATTGCTGGGTACGGACAGCAAGAACGTATGCTTCGACATAGAAAGAGATGGAAAGATTATCGCCCATCAGGTGAAGCTGACCAATTATACAGACCGGAAAGGTTCTGCTGCCAGCAGCTATCGAATCATCACTTATCAGAAGGAACCCAGGATGGATGCTCCGGCTGAAAGAGAAGTTTCGAAGGCGGTGAAGCCATGGAATGATCTCTATCGCTCCCTGCCCATCAACCGTCCTGCCGGCGGTGTCACTCCCGATGGAAAATCCTATGAATATACCCCCAACGACTGTAGCGTGGGCGATGTGGATGGAGACGGAGAATACGAAATCATCCTGAAATGGGACCCGACCAATGCCCATGACAATTCGCATGACGGCTATACGGGAGAGGTCATCTTCGACTGCTACAAGCTCGACGGAACCCAACTCTGGCGCATCAATCTGGGTAAGAATATCCGTGCCGGTGCCCACTATACCCAGTTCCTGGTCTATGATTTCGACGGCGATGGCAAGGCAGAAATGGTCTGCAAGACATCGGCGGGTTCGGTAGATGCCAGGGGCAGGTTTGTGAGCGATGCGGCTACGGATGACGGAATCCGCTCCATCGACAACCATGCCGACTATCGCAATTCCAGAGGTCGCATTATGACCGGTCCTGAACTGCTGACGGTCTTCCATGGCGAAACCGGAAAGGCGATGCATACCATCTGGTACCAGCCCAACCGAGCCTTCGGTACAGGCAATCAGGTGGAAGAGGGGGAGCATCTGGAGAACGGATACCCTGCCTATTCTTCTGTATGGGGCGACAAGGCAAACTATGGCAACCGTGGCGAGCGATACCTGGCTGGCGTGGCTTTCCTGGAGGGTGCCGACAAGAAGCCGAGTGCCGTGATGTGCCGTGGCTATTATACCCGCTCTTATCTCTGGGCGGTAGATTTCGATGGAAAGGAACTCAAGACCAAATGGCTCCATGCTTCGCTGACTCCCAACGACTGGAAGGTGACCGATGCCGACGGAAAGGTGCTGAAGGAAGCTCATGGATGTAAGGCAACTGCCTATGCCCAGGGAGCGCACAGTCTGGCTGTGGGCGATGTGGACGGAGACGGATGTGACGAAATCACATACGGTTCGGCTGCCATCAACCATGACGGAACCTTGTTGTATTCTACCGGATTGGGACATGGCGATGCGCAGCATCTTGCTGACCTGGATCCCGACCGTCCGGGCTTGGAATATTATATGGTACACGAAGAATATCCTTACGGTTCTGACCTGCGGGATGCGAGAACAGGCGAAATCCTGTTCCGTACACTCGATAAGGATGATACCGGAAGAGGAGTGGCTGCTGATATCGATTCCAGGCATAGGGGATATGAATATTGGTGTTCGGATGCTCCTGTTGTAAGAGACATCAAGGGTAAGACAGTTTCGGCAGAAACATCTTTATCCTATAAGAAGAATCATGAAACTGATCATTTCAGAAGTAATGAGAAAACGAGTTTCAGAGCTGTGTCCGGAATGCCGGCAATGAACTTCCGGATCTATTGGGATGGTGACTTGCAGGATGAACTTTTGACAAACGGACGTCCTCCCCATTTTCCTCCTTATCTCCAGAAATGGAACGGCAGCGAGGCGGTGGCTTTACCTTTGAGCAATGGCAAGCAAATGTATGAGATGGGCAACTCGGTGAGTTGCAACTGGTCGAAAGCGACCCCGAATCTGCAGGCTGATCTCTTTGGCGACTGGCGAGAGGAAGTCATCTATTGGGATAAGAGCGATGCATCGCATCTCAATATCTTCACCACCAATATCCCTACGGAATATCGGGTTCCAACCCTGATGCACGATCATATCTACCGTATGGGAGTGGCATGGCAGAATGTAGGCTATAACCAGCCTCCGCATCTGGGATATTATCTGCCCAATCATGCAGAGAAGATTCTGAAATAAGAATTTGAAATAAAAAAAGAGAATCAGATGAAATACAGATTCTTCTGATACGTTTATAAGATATAAGGAATTACAGAGAATTAGAATATAAAGCGATAAAGGATATGAAAAGAATATTATTCGCCATTTCATTGATGGCGGCAACAACAGCTTCTTTTGCCCAGGTGGCAAAACCAATGGAAGATGTCAACAAAGTTATCGACAATACCGTAGATAGCCTGAACAAGGCGATGACCGCCCGAATCCAGCCGGGAACCAGTCGCAAGGGAAATAATCCGGTACTCTTCCTGATAGGTAACTCTACCATGCGCAATGGCACACTGGGTAATGGTAACAACGGTCAGTGGGGCTGGGGATACTACGAGCACGAGTTCTTCGATGCCAACAAGATTACGGTAGAGAACCAGGCGCTCGGAGGTATGAGCAGCCGTACCTTCTACAACCGTCTGTGGCCGGATGTGCGCAAGGGCATCAAGGCTGGTGACTGGGTAATCATCTCCATCGGTCATAACGACAATGGTCCTTACGATAGCGGAAGAGCTCGTGCCAGCATCCCTGGCATCGGCAAGGATTCGCTCAATGTCACCATCAAGGAGACGGGCGTGAAGGAAACCGTCTATACCTACGGCGAATACATGCGCAAATACATCAACGACTGCAAGGCTCTGGGTGCTCATCCTATTCTGATGTCGCTGACTCCACGTGATGCCTACGATGAGAATGATAAGATTGTCCGGGTCAACAAGACCTTCGGATTGTGGGCAAAGCAGGTGGCTGAGCAGGAAGGCGTTCCTTTTGTAGATCTGAACGAGATTTCGGCAGCCAAGCTCGATAGCTATGGTCATTGGAAGGAGAAATATCATTTCTTCACAGACCATATCCATACTTCCCGCTTCGGCGCGATGATGAATGCCCGTTCGGCTGCTGAGGGATTGGCAGAGAGCAAGGACCCAAGTCTGGCTCCTTTGCAGGCGATGATGATCAATGTGGCTTTGCCGGTAGAGAATTTCAAGCGCGAACCGGGCAAACCTGTTGTCTTCTTCACAGGCGACAGTACTGTGAAGAATGCCGATAAGGAAGAAGACGGCATGTGGGGCTGGGGCTCTCAGGCTTATACCATCTTCAATCCTAAGAAGATTACCTGCGTAAATGCAGCCAAGGCGGGTCGCAGTTCCCGTTCTTATCTTAATGAAGGAAGATGGGAGAAGGTATATAACAGTCTTCAGCCAGGCGACTATGTGCTCATCGAGTTCGGTCATAATGATATCTGTTCCTTGACAGATAAGAAGATGCGCGGTTCCATTCCTTGTGCCAAGGATACCTGTCATGTTTATCAGATGGAAGAGAGCAAGCAGTATGAGGTGGTTTATTCTTTCGGCTGGTACCTGAAGAAGTTCATCCAGGATGTGCGTGAGAAGGGAGCTACTCCAATTCTCGTTTCCCTGACTCCTCGCAACGAGTGGGCTCATGGCAAGATGGAGCGTCGTAACAATAGCTACGGAAAGTGGTATCGTGAGGTGGTAGCCGAAACGGGCGTTGCTTTCCTCGACCTCCACAACATCGCTGCTGATTCTTACGATAAGATAGGTAAGGAAAAGGTGAAGGCTTATTACAAGAAAGATCATACACACACCAGTCTGAAGGGTGCACGGCACAATGCAAGGTGCGTGGCTAAGGGGTTGAAGAAGATGAAGAGTCCATTGGCAAAATATTTGAAATAAGAAAAACCTGAGCCGTGATAAAATAAAATGCCCGTTTTCGGGTTTATAAATATAAAAACAAAGGTTTGAAAACGTTATGAATAATAAGATTTCTAAAATAGGAATGCTCAGTGCGCTGGCGTTATCTTGTACTCTCACGATGGGAGCGCGAGATATCGTACAGCGCACTGCTCATTATATGCCCGAAGGTAATGCCTTCGTCTGTGTGAATGGCAGCAGCCGTTATACCCGTGCTCTCTATGGCAGTACGGCTGAATGGCGGTTAGAAACCAGCGACCGCCCTGTCTTTGCCACCTACAAGAAGAACCAGACGGGCAATATCCGCTTCCGGATTTCGAATGGGGAACAGATGATGTGGCTCGATGAGGCTGAATACTGCAAGGCGAGTTATGAGGCAGGACGCCGTAACTATCTCCTGCAAGACAGGCGATGGGGAAAGGGTGAACTCGATATTTCCGTCCTGGCTTTTCCTGATACAGAAGGAGCTGTCTGGCGTTTTATCGTTCGTGGATTCGATAACAGAAAACTGAAGGTAGAGGCAGTCTTGAGCCAGACCGCTGTTCCTAAACCAGTCCGTTCGGGTGATATCGGAAGTTTCCTGAAACCAGGAACCTTTGAACCAGCCACATCAGAAACGTCAGTTCTCGGGTCTGTATCCAGGCTTTCTCCCGGTTCCATCTTTTATTTCTCGGTAGATGGAGAAAACCAGCTTTCTACTGCTGAAAATGCGAAGATGCAGTCCCGGTATGATGCAGCAGAGCAATGGCGTAACAAACTTGCTTCATCTGTCGTCTTCCATACCCCCGATGCCTATATCAATCCGATAGGTGGCGCTCTGGTCATGGCTGCCGATGGTGCCTGGGACGGGAAAGTTTGGCAGCATGGAGCTGTGGGCTGGCGCATGTCTTTGCCCGGCTGGCGAGGTGCCTATATGGGCGATTTCCTCGGCATGCAGGATAGACAGCGTATCCATTTTGCTGCATACGCCAAAAGTCAGGTAACCGATGTGCCGGTTACCGAACCGCATCTCATGGACGAGAAGAACAACCTGGCGCGCGGTACCTATAAATGGGGTACTCCTATGTATAGTAACGGCTATATCTGCAGAAATCCGGAGAAGAACAACCAGTTTCATCATTACGACATGAACCTTGTGTTTATCGATGAACTGCTTTGGCACTTCCAGTTTGATGCAGATACGGCTTATATGCGCAAGATGTGGCCTGTCATCAAGAGTCATCTAGCTTGGGAAAAGCAGGCTTGGGATCCCGACAATGATGGCCTTTATGATGCTTATTGCTGTATCTGGGCGAGCGATGCCCTGCAATACAACAGCGGTGCCGTGACCCATTCTTCCGCCTATAACTATCGGGCTAATCTTCTGGCAGCTCGCATCGCCGGAATCATCGGTGAGAATCCGGGGCCTTATCGGGAGGAAGCTGATAGAATTCTGAAAGCTATGAACGAAAGATTATGGCTGAAGGATTCCGGGCATTGGGCTGAGTATCAGGATTTCATGGGCTTGAAGCGTGTGCATCGGGATGCGGCTCTTTGGAGCATCTATACTCCGATAGATTGTGGAGTGGGAACTCCTGTACAGAACTATCAGGCAACCAGATATATCGACCGGCATATTCCGCACATCCCTTATATATATAATAAGGTGGAATATCAGACCCTGAGCACTTCTGACTGGGCTCCTTACGAATGGAGCATCAACAATGTGGTGATGGCTGAAGTGATGCATACCGTTCTGGCTTACTATCAGGCGGGAAGAACGGAAGAGGCTTATCAGTTGCTGAAGGCAAATATTCTCGACTTCATGTATCTTGGTAGCAGTCCTGCCAACTTCGGACAGTTATCGAAGATGGATGTTGCCACAGGTGAAGGCTATCGTGATTTTGCCGATGTTACCGGCATCTCGTCCCGTGCCCTTATCCAAGGCTTGTATGGTATCACACCTAACGCTTTGGAGGGTGAGTGTATCCTCCGTCCGGGATTTCCTGCTACCTGGGATAGTGCTTCGGTGCATACTCCTTATCTCGATTATTCGTTTAAGCGGGTGAACGGGAAGGAAATTTTCGAAATCAGACAGAATTTCAAGCAGCCTTTGAAGATTGTGATTCGTCAGAATATGGGAGAAGGAAAGTATCTGGATACTGCTTTCTCTACCGAAAAGGTACAGCATATTGAATTGCCGGTAGTCAAGCCTGAGAAAGAAGAGAAAAGAACGTTGGAATGCGCATATACGTTGGCGGAAAGCATCGCAGAGCAATCTGTAGATGTCTGGGCTTCTACCAAGGGCGTGGGTAACGACTTTGACGAAGTAAAACCGGAAGAGTGCCGATGGGTGAACATGAACAAGGTGTTTAATGCAAACGTAAGCGACATCTTCAAGAACCAGTATCTATCGCCTCGTTCGCCATATACTACACTCTGTGTGCCAACCCAGGGCATCGGCGACTGGTGTTCTACCAAGAAGACGGCTCATGTTGATGATACGAAGTTCAGAAGTCTTATCAAGGATGGTGTGTTCTGGGCACACGTAGATGGCGATTTGCCGTTCCGCTCTCCAAAGGAAGGTAAGAATATCGTTTATACTTCTCTCTGGGACAACTATCCGGACAGCATCTCTGTCATGTTGAGAGGCAAGGCTTCTCATGCTTATCTCCTGATGGCTGGTTCTACCAATCCGATGCAGTATGCTATAGAAAATGCAGTGGTAAGAGTAGAATATGCTGATGGAACCAGGGATGAACTGATGCTGACTCCACCGATTAACTGGTGTCCAATAGAGCAGGATTTTTTGGAGAATGCCACTGCCTTCCCGCAGCCGGAACTTCGTCCTTATCGCATAGGTCTGGCATCGGGCAAGGTGAGTCGTCATCTCTTCCGTGATCTTCATCTGGAAGTCAACAAAAACATGGCAGATGTGCCTGGTTTCAAGAAAGCCGTGGCAGAAATAGAGGGTGGAGCTGCGATATTGCTCGACATGCCTCTGGATGCAAGGAAGAAATTGAAGCGTTTCACTTTAAGGGCGCTGAGCAACGAGGTGGTTGTCGGATTAATGGGAATTACCCTGCAGAAATAGACAGGAATAATAGTTTTTGAACGATTTTTATATAAGAAGGATAAAAAGCATAATATCTTTTTGTCCTTTTTATGTATCTTTGCTCTCGAAATTCAATCATAGCCAAGATGAATGACAACAACAGAAAAAATAATTTATATGAAAACTAGAAATTTTTTATTTACCAGCCTGCTGGCGCTAGCTTCTACTGTAGCCGTCAATGCCCAGACTTTTGATATTGATATGTTGAAGGTGCAGCCTGTCTATTCCGCAGAGAAGGGGCAGGGATATGACATCGTGGCTGCACCAAAAGCTAAGAGTAATGCCCCTTTCTTCTATTCTGTGAAGGTGGCAGATGGCAACTATAAGGTCACCGTGGTGCTCGGTTCTAAGAAGAAAGCAGGCAGGACTGTGGTTCGTGCCGAGAACCGAAGACTGATGCTCGATGAGGTGAGTACCAGGAAGGGGGAGTTCAAGACTTTCTCCTTCGTCGTGAACAAGCGTTCTCCTTATATTACCGATAAAATGAACGTAAAAATCAAACCTCGCGAGAAGGAGACGTTTACCTGGGATGAGAAGCTGACCTTGGAGTTTACTGGTGCTGCCCCAGCTGTAAAGAGCATCAAGGTGGAACCGGCTCCTGCTGAAACCACTACCGTTTTCCTCTGCGGCAACTCTACGGTAGTAGATCAGTTTACAGAGCCATACGCTTCCTGGGGACAGATGATTACCCGATGGTTCGGGCCGAAGGTAGCTATCTCTAACCATGCCGAAAGCGGATTGACTGCAGGTTCTTTCCTCGCATCCAACCGTCTGGACAAGGTATTGGCGATGATGAAGAAGGGCGATTATGTCATCTGTGAGTTCGGACACAACGACCAGAAGGAGAAGTATGCAGGCAGTGGTGCTTGGTATAATTTCTCTTTCAATCTGAAGAAATTCATCGACGAGGTACGCAAGAAGGGTGGCAACATCATCTTCGTAACTCCTACCCAGCGCCGCCGTTTTGATGATGCTACCCATAGCAAGATTCTGGAAACTCATGGCGATTATCCTGATGCCATGAGAACTGTGGCGAAGCGAGAGGGCGTGCCTGTGATAGAACTTCACGATATGACCCGCACTTTCTTCGAGACTTTGGGTTACGAGAACAGTAAGAAGTCGCTGGTTCACTATCCGGCAAATACTTATCCCAACCAGCCTAAGGCCCTGGAGGATAACACCCACTTCAATCCATACGGAGCCTACGAGGTGGCTAAGATGGTTGTGATGGGTATGAAGCTGCTCAATCTGCCTATCGTGAAGTATCTTCGTGCAGACTGGAAGGATTTCAATCCTGCCCAGCCAGATGATTTCAAAAAGTTCGTGTGGTATCCATCCGTGAATCAGGATGTAACCAAGCCAGACGGAAATTAATAAAATGAATTTGAAATGAATAAAAAGACAATACTTTTCGCCTCGTTGCTATTGGGTGGTTTGCCTTTGATGGGAACCCTTTCGGCTGATGCAGCGGTGCGCGATACAATCAGTATCAACCAGGGATGGCAGTTCCATCGCGGAGATGTGAAGAATATAGATGAATTGAAAACAACTCAGGGGGATGATGACGTGGTAAATCTGCCTCATGATTTTCTGATCGGTCAGGACTGGGTGGCTCCTGATGCCAGCGAACGTCCTGACAATAGTGATGCCGGAAGCAATGTGCGCAGCCGATTGAGTCCGCGTGGCTTTAAGGAGATGGGCATCGGCTGGTATCGCTATCAGTTGACTCCGAAGGATGAATGGAAGGGAAAGCGCATCGTGCTCGATTTCCAGGGCATCATGCTGGTGGGAGATGTCTATCTAAATGGAAAGCGTATCGGAGGTACCGATTATGGGTACCTCGGTTTCGATATCGACCTCAGTAAACTCTTGAAATGGGGCGAGGCTAACGAGATAACTGTCAAAGCAGATACCCGCAATCCTAACAATTCCCGTTGGTTTACGGGTGCCGGTCTCTATCGTGATGTCAATCTCATCATCACCGACAAGAATCTGTTCTTCCCCCGCCATCCGCTCTTTATCCGCACCCAGGATAACAAAGAGGTGAAAATCAAGGCAGAGATTATCAACCAGCAGAAGCTGGCAAAAGGACAGGGAAAGGCTGTTATTCCTGTAGAGGTTCGTATTCTGGATGCCGATGGCAAGGTGGTGGCTCAACAGAAGAATAACATCGATTTCAATGCCAAATGGCGTGATAGAGAATATGAGTTGCCTGCCATCTCTCTGGAGAATGCCCAACTGTGGTCGCCAGATACACCTTATTTATATACTGCCGAGGTGACACTTTATGACAACGAAGGCAACATTGCTGACCAGATTAAGGAGCCGTTTGGTGTGCGCACCATCGAAATGAATCCGGAGAAGGGCTTGCTCGTGAATGGCAAGAAGGTCTTGCTGAAGGGGTATGCCAACCATCATACCCTCGGTGCCTTGGGTGCTGCTGCTTATCCGCGTGCCATCGAGAAGCGGCTGAAACTGATGAAGGAATTCGGCATGAACCATATCCGCACCTCTCATAATCCCTATAGCGAGGACTTTCTGAAACTCTGCGATAAGTATGGCATCTTGGTGGTGGATGAACTTTATGATAAGTGGCTCACCCAGTATGCCGGAGGCAGAGTGGAATGGGAGAGCCTCTGGCAGAAGGATATTCCGGAGTGGGTGAAGCGAGACAGAAATCATCCGTCGGTCATCCTCTGGAGTCTGGGAAATGAATTGCAGCAATATAGCAACCTGCCTTTCAACGATTGGGGCGTTACGGCTTATAAACTTCAGAAGGAGTTGCTGCACCGTTATGACGATACCCGACTCACCACCGTGGCGATGCATCCCCGTTATCGCAACCTGGAGACTGATTCTATCCCTGCCGATCTGGCGGTGGCAACCGAGGTAAACTCCTACAACTATCGCTATATGTACTTCCCTGGTGATATGAAGCGTTATCCTGAAAAGACCTTCTATCAGAGTGAGGCGAGTGTGGCTGCGATGGGACCAAACTTCTATGAGATGGACCGTGACAAGGTGTTGGGTCTGGCTTATTGGGGAACCATCGATTACCTGGGCGAGAGTATGGGATGGCCTGTCAAGGGATGGAACCAGGGTGTGTTCGATCTTTCTCTCCAGCCAAAGCCGGATGCTTATTTCGTGAAGAGTATGTTCTCAGAAGAACCTGTCGTGCATATCGGAATCATCGAAAAGTCGGGTGGCAACATCCAGTGGAATGGCATCAATGTTTCTGCTGGAAAACTCTCAGAAAACTGGAACCGTGAGGTAGGCGAGAAGGTTTCGCTCTACACTTATACCAATGCAGATGAGGTGGAACTCTTCCTCAACGGTAAGAGTCTGGGAGTAAGAAAGAACAGCGAAGCCCCTAAACTCCGTGCCCGCATCAAATGGGATGACATCGCCTATGCACCGGGTGTGCTTCTGGCTGTAGCTAGAAAGAACGGCAAGGTGGTGGCTCGCCATCAGATAGAGACTACGGGCGAGGCTGTGGCTCTGAAGCTGGTTCCGGATATAGAGACCTGGCATGCTGATGGTAAGGATCTGATGCATGTTCGCATCTATGCCGTGGATAAAAAGGGCAGAAGAGTGCTGAACGTGAAGGATGCCAAGGCATTCGACAAGTTAACCTTCACCGTGAAGGGCGATGCGAATATCGTGGCGGTGGATAATGGAAACATCGCATCTGATGAGCTTCATATCGGAAAGACCCAGTTGGAGAAGTCCATCCAGCGTCATCTCTTTCAGGGATCCGCCCTCGTGATATTGCGCGCCGGTGATAAGCCGGGAAAGATAGAACTCTCGGTAGCGGGAGAAAAGATGAAAGCCAAGAAACTGGTTTTGAATACGAAATAAATATGATACTAAGAAAGGTCGCCAAAATGCTGGCGATCTTTTTTTAGTTGATTTACTTCGCTATATCCGTCGAAATTCGACGTAACTGATATAGTTTCGACGGATTGGCTTAAGTTTCGACGGAAAAACATTGCTTTTCGTCGAAATTTGAGATATTCGTATATACTATCTCGCTTGGCACCTTCACAGCCTGCATTGCTGAGATACTGTAGAACCATTTGACGCAAATCGGTTGTGCCTTTTTCTTATCATATTATTTTCTGTGTTTAACTAAAAATAAAAGGATAAAAAACATCTATCTGATAATCAAGTTATTGTAAATCTATTAACAAAAATTTATTTTTCGGTTATTTTTTTTATTAGCCATTAAATTAAATAGTATCTACAATCTACGCGAGCGCCTTTCTTCGCTATTTCGGTTCCGACCATAGAGTAAACAAGCTTGCGAATTTCTTTGATTTCAACATCAGGCATTCTACTTGCCATTGTCTTCCGCCAGGCGTCCCCCGGATTTGCAATCCGGCGTTAAAAAATGTTCGACCAATTTATTTTGCGGATTTAAAATCCGCTTCTTTTTTGCTTGTTGACGGGATTGCAAATCCCAGGGTTTAATAAGTTGAACATTTTTTTACAGCGGATTTCAAATCCGCTGGGATGCCTAGCGGTGGATATCCGGGATATACTAATAAAGGTCACCAGCATTTTGGCGACCTTTTTTAGTATTCTTTGTTTTCTCTTTATTTTCTGAATTTCTTTTTGAACCATTGGTTGAATGCCACGTAGGCACTGATTTCCTCCTGGTGCTGAGGTTCAGCGAAGGTGAGGACATTGCCCGATGAATCTCCGTGCTGGTCTGGGAAGATAATCATCAGGTTCGTGCCCGAGAAGAAGCGGGTTAGCTCTTCCGGCAATCGCTCTAATGCCGACTTGTGGGAAACGGTTCCCTTTCGGGCTGTCACCACCACAAAGAGATGGTTCTTGCTCATGTGGGAGGCAAGCTGAGGCATCTCGTTCCAATGCTGCATCAGGGTGTATTCGGCACGTACATCCTGATGTCGGTTGGTGATGTACTCATTGATGAGTGCCAGGGTCTCCTCCCTGCCGTGGAACTGGATGCGGCAATCCAGATTGCCTGACAGGCGCGCCAGTCGCTCTACCCAGCGGTAGAAACCCGGTTCAAATTCTGCCCTCGATGGTACTGCCACCTGTATTCGGCGAATGGTATTGAGCGGCTGCTTGATGCGTGCCATGATGATCTGACGGCTCAGACCATTGAAGAGACTCTGATGAAACTCTCCCCAGAACTTAGGCGAAACCTCCGGATGCATGTGCATGCCGATGATGATTTCGGAACACTGGAACTCGTTGAAGGCATGCTTGATGCCGTTGGCGATGTTGGCAGCAATGCGAACCTGCGTCTGCGTCATCACGTCGGTGGCTGCGGCAAGCTGACTGCAATGATCCAGGAGCTGTCGGCCCTGTTCCTGCTTGTATCGCATATCCTTGTCATCATACACTACGTTCAGGCAGACCAGTCCTCTGTTCAGCTTCTGGTTTCTCACTAGGAAGGCGAGACTCATCAGATTATCGGCATATTCCGGGTACTTCACCGGTATGAGAATCTTCTCATCGCTTGCCTTCTTGGTATCCTCGGCATCTGGAAGCTCCTTGTCGCGGAGGATAATCTTTCTGGAACTCCAGTCGGTGAGCATCGAAGAGATGACGCAGGTGCAGAGAATCATCATCACCACACCATTCAGCATGTCATCGTTGACCAGATAGGTGTTCGGACCCACCAGGAGGTTCATACCCACCATCACCATGGCGATACTGCCGGCGGCATGGGCAGAAGTCAAACCGAACATCATGTGACCCGATGACAGCGGCAACCGGAATCCGAAGCAGGCGGCATAGGCAGCGATGGCTTTTCCCAAGGTTCCGAAGAACACGATGCAGAAGATGACCCAAAGGATATGACTGCCCTGGAAAAGCAGTCCCACGTTGATGAGCATGCCCACACCTATCAAAAAGTAAGGGATGAAGAGCGCATTGCCCGTAAACTCCAGTCGGTTCATCAGCGGAGACACGTGCGGGATATACCTATTTAATATCAGACCAGCGAAGAAGGCACCGAACACGCCCTCGATGCCCACCATCTGCGAGAGAGCCGCACTCATGAAGAGCATCGCCATCACGAAGATAAACTGCATCACCGAATCGCTGTACCGGCGCAGAAACCATCTCGTGAGTCGCGGTATCAGGAATATCATTACTCCGCAGTATGCGGCAAACTTGGCGGTGAAGAGTACCCAGAAGAGCAGACCATCGTGACTGGAGAATGAGGCGACGAGACCCGCCAGCATGATGAGGGCTATCAGGAGCGAAAGCATGCTGGAACCCACGCTCAGCGTAACGCTCGGTTTCTGCTGCAGACCATATCTGGAAACAATAGGATAGGCTATCAGGGTATTGGAAGCCATGATGCAGCTCAGCAGAAACGATGCCCTGGTGGAATAGTGCAGTAACCAGATGCTCATGCCGAAGGTGAGGAAGAAGGGAACGAAGCAGGTGAGCAGACCATAGATGATAAGCCGCGATTTGTTTTTCTTCATACCCTCCATGTCCATTTCCAGGGCGGCGAGGAACATAATGTAGTAGAGTCCCACCTTGCCGAACAGCTCGAAAGATGCATCTCGTTCCAGAATGTTCAGTCCGTATTTGCCTATGAGCACACCTGCCAGCACCATTCCGATGATGTGCGGGATACGGAGTTTACCCATGATGATAGGGGCAAAGAGGATGATGAGGAGCACTACGAAGAATATCAACGTAGGGTCAGTGATAGGGAAGTATTGAGCGATATGGAACATAGGCTTTCTCCTTTTTTGTTATACTTAAAGAGGGATTTCTGCATTAGCATTCATCCCTCCCTTTCTGTTTTTGACTGCAAAAGTACGAATAAATCTTGAAAGCACAAAGTTTTTCTTCCCTTATCCTACAATCATGGTGATATTTTTGCATGCTCACTATTGTTTCTATCTTTTCAAATCCCTATCCACCATGGCACAGACACAGGAATCAGACCATACATTCTCTGCCGTCTCTATCATGTCGATGATGGTATAGATTGGCAGGATGATGCCCATGATGCCGATAGGAGCATTGATACCGGACATCAGAGATAGGGTAAGGAAATAACATCCCATCGGCACTCCTGCATTACCCACTGCTGAGATAACTGAAATGAAGAGCCAGAGAATCATCGTAGTCCAAGGTAAAGGCATTCCTCCATTCTGCATCAGGAATAAGGAGGTTACGAGGATAAACGCAGCGCAACCATTCATGTTGATGGTAGTACAGATAGGTAATACAAAGCGGGAAACCTGATTGGAAACTCCCAGCCTGTCTTCTGCTGTCTGCATCGTTACCGGCAACGTAGCAGCAGAACTCTTTGTAAACAGAGCCATTAATACTGCCGGCATCATCTTGCCCAGTGTACGCACAGGATTCAAGCCTCTTGCCAAGAGGAAGAGCGGAAGGATGATGAAGAATTGAATGACATTACCTCCCAGGATAACAGCTACGTACTTTCCTAGAGAAGCCATCACGATACCCGCAGAGAACTGGGCTGAGAGTTGTGCTGCAAAGGCAACGATACCCAGAGGCAGAGCCCAGATTAATCCATGAATCAGCATGAAGAGCAGATCCTGTAATCCAAACAATCCCTTCATCACGACTTCTTTCTTATCGCTTGATGGCATCTTGGCTAAAGCAATACCTGCTGCTGCCGCCAAAATCAATATAGAGAGTACATTTCCTTCGGCAAACGGCTTGATGATGTTGTTGGGTATTACCCCAAGAATATGGTCATAATAGCTGGTTTCTCCCAGCTTTTGGGGAACATCCGCCATACCGCTCTGTACCAAGGCTGTAGGTAAATTGCCTGGAGAAACGATGTTGTAGAGCACCAGTCCCACTGCTGCAGCTGCTATCGTTGTGAGCAGGGTGTAGGTGATGGCGTGGCGGAATATCTTACCGGTATCTGCCTGGTTGCCCAAGGATGCCAGGGTTGTGATAACAGCCAAGGCTATGGTTGGTACTGCCAGAAGCTGGAATAAGCGGGTATAGACCGTGGCTATGAAGTTCATCAGACTATCCAGCCAGCTGATGCCGAATATCCCCAAGACGGCGCCTACTATCAAAGCACCAATCCATAGTACCAGCTGCCGGGTTTGCTTATTCTTCACTCCTTTTTGCTTACTGCAGCCAGCATTGCTATCCGGCTGTCTATTTCCAATATTATTCATTGTTTCTACCATGATTTTAAACTATTATTTTCAAAAGGCAAAGGTATTATTTTTTTTCCTTGTCAACAATCCCACAAATATGGTATTTTGCAATCTCGTTATTTTTTTCGGGCTATTCCTTTGCTTGTATCATTATTTTTTGTAACTTTGCCGAAAGAATTTAAAAAGGCAGCAATATGAAATATCCTATAGGAATACAAGACTTCGAACAAATCATAGAAGGTGATTATGTTTATCTTGATAAGACGGCATTGGTCTATGACTTAGTGACTAATGGTAAAATATACTTTCTGAGTCGTCCACGACGATTTGGAAAGTCATTGCTCGTATCTACCTTGAAATGCTATTTCGAGGGAAAGAAGGAACTGTTCAAGGGGCTTGCCATCGACAAGCTAGAGAAGGAATGGAAGCAATATCCTGTGTTTCATCTCTCTTTTGGTGGTCAAAACTTTGTAGAGCCTTATGCGTTAGACAAAGTGTTGGAGGAGTTTGTTGCCATGGCAGAACGTATCTATGGGCGTGAGGAGTTGGCCGAGACTTTAGGTAGTCGCTTTAAGGCAGTGTTAGGGAATGCTCATAAGAAAACAGGAATGAGAGCTGTCGTACTCATTGATGAGTATGACAAGCCTTTGCTTGATGTGATGGATATGGATATTTCTGTGCAGAATGAATATGGAAAGATGACTTTGGAGGATTATAATCGCAATCTGCTCAAAGGCGTATATTCTGTATTCAAGGAAGCTGATGCTGACCTACAGTTTGTCTTGCTCACGGGTGTCACCAAGTTCTCACAAGTGAGCGTGTTCAGTGGTTTCAATCAGCCTAACGACATCAGTATGGACGAGCATTACGAGGCACTTTGTGGAATTACGGAAGATGAATTGTATTCTACCTTTGATGAACAAATCAAGGCGATGGCCGTGAGATACAAGACGACGGAGGAAGGGATGAAATACAAACTGAAGAGGAAGTTTGATGGTTATCACTTCAGTCCCAATATGCTTGATATCTATAATCCTTTCAGTATCTTGAATGCTTTGAGTAAGAAGATTCTGGCAGATTATTGGTTCCGCACCGGTTCGCCAACCTATCTTGTTCGCCTATTGTCTCATTTTGATGAGAACATCAATGAGATGGTGAACAGGTTTTATCCTACGAGTAGTTTCATCGATTACAAGGCGGATGTGGAAGCACCATTGCCTATGATTTATCAGAGCGGTTATCTTACCATTAAGGACTGGAATATGGATACCGATTCCTATCTCCTGGATTTCCCTAATGATGAAGTGAGGAGCGGTTTCCTGACGTTGGTCAAAGCAGCAAAGCGAAGGTAGGGTAGATTGTGTGGTTGAGACCCAAAACTATATCTACATCTTCGAATTCAAGCGAGATGGTTCGGCAGAGGAAGCCCTGAAGCAGATAGAGGATATGGGCTACGCCAGGGAATATGCAGCAGATGGCAGAAAGATTTATCAGATAGGCTGCAACTTCTCATCGAAGACGGGAACCATTGATGGGTGGAAGATGAAGTAAGTAATCAGTAAGAATATCCTGAAGATGTAGTGATGTGGCGTTGTTAAGAATGAAACTTTTTTACATTAGATTGCCTGAGATTCTCGTATTTTCAGATGCTTATTGTTTCTTTGAGAATATCACAAATATGAAGAGAAATAAGAACTTGTTGATAATCAGACGTTTGTGGTTTCTTGACAAGATGGTGCCGTTGAGGAAAATCTATAGTTGTACGACTATAACCCCTATAGTTGTACAACCATGACTCTACAGTTGTACAACCATAGCATGTATAGTCGTACAACTGTAACTTTATAGTCGTACAACTATAGGTCTTGTTCTTAATATAGAGCAGAAAACAAGGATTTCCAGCCTCTCAATCCTCTTGTTTTTATCGCTAGATTCCCAACTTGTAGGTATATGAATTTTGGTTATAAATATTGACGGGAGGTATTTTTGCAATTGTAATTTGAACTAAAAAAAGGAGGAATAAAGAATGAATACAACAAAGATAACAAGAGAAGAAGCGTTGCGCCGTTGGAATGCTTCTAAGGAAACCAAGCGTAAAATGGTTGAAAAGCTAGAAACCTTGGTAAGGAATAGCTGTCTTGAACGTACAGGTAAAGAACCTATTGGAATAGAAGTATGGTAGTCGAAACATTGTCTCTAGACACGAGTAATGTCAATTCTTTGCAAAACTTGCTGCAAACCTTGCAAACTTTGCAGAAACTAAGAGTTGGTACGGAGAGGGTACGGAGTTGGTACGGAGCGGGTTAAGCGATGATATCTTGTGGGGAGGTTTGCAAAAACTAAAGTATTACATGATGGAAAAAATTATTGTTGACGTTGCGTGGTGCGACAGAAATTATGGCGGTTCTTTTGGTAGTAATGTACCAGGAGCGGTAGTTCTTACAGCGCCAACCTTAGAAGCTTTGCAAAAGGAGGCAAAGGAAAGTCTGGAGTTTCATGTTGAAGGCCTTATGGAAAATGGAGAAGATGTTCCTGAATGGCTGAAGAATGGGGATTATGAGTTTGAGTATAATATTATAAGATAAGATCAGTTGTGTGTCTGATTTAGCAAAGAGGGTGTGTCATAAGTAAATGATTCACCCTTTTTTGTTTGTTGGAATGATACTGATATGTTGTTGGAAAACATAGTATAAGTTGTTAGAAAAGCTAGTATATGTTTTTGAGTTAGTTAGTAGGGTGTCCAGTTCTCTGTTCTTAAAAACAAGCTGGAAACATCCCTGTTAATTG